>Ga0123340_1000744_pt1 | contig 23946 bp, 12 predicted proteins | sample SirMexnodulemix_FD_89961 | JGI IMG/M metagenome (GOLD analysis project Ga0123340, IMG submission 89961) | Root nodule microbial communities of legume samples collected from Mexico - Siratro Mexico nodule mix | ecosystem: Host-associated > Plants > Roots > Nodule | place: Mexico: Nepantla...
ACTATTAACAATTATTATTTTTTCAATCTGGTACAATTTTTACATTATTTTCAGAATAAGCAGAATTTTTATATTTTACAAATGAAGTCGTATCAAAATAAAGAAACTTCAATTCAAAATATTTTTTTTTATATTTTAACTAAAGTCATGTTAAAATAATGAAATTTAAATTTAAAATATATCAGACTGAAGTCTCCTCAATACAATTTTATTATAATATGTCTAGAAGTGAAGTTGCACGCTTCGAACTACTTTATATTATAAAATCAATCATGTTAAGCTTTTGGAAGTTGTCCATTTGTAGAATTCAAAAAACAAAACACAATATCCTCATTCAAAAAAGAAACCGTAAGCACACGAGAAAGGCCCAGTATCTTACCAACTCCAATTGCGGTTTCCTCTCCTTTCTGCCACTCATTCATTTCCAAAACCGCGTTTTATTTGATTGGTGTCTACCAAACCACAGTGTTCATTGTGGTCTAATTTTTTTGTATAGAGGTGTTAAAAGTATTATTTTTTCTTTTATTTTTTTCACACAAACCATAATCCGACCACATTCAATGTACCTCGTTCACATTAAATTTCATATCATATTGCATTGTTATTGGACCACAGATCACAAAGTATTGTATATAGAGGAGTAAACTTTTCTTAAACTCCCTTACCTTTATTTAATGTCTGACTTTAGGGTATAAAATTATCATATATTTAGAAAGAATGTGTTCTGGAATAGCACTGAGAATTAATAAAATTTAATACAATTAACAGGAGAAATAAGGGTAGGAAAATCTTATCCTTGTACTTCAGCACTTACTTGGGTCTGGAATAGTACACATAAAAACAGGGTTTGGTCTGGTTGATTCATTGACTTGCGAAAATGATGCGGACGAAAATACTGCTATTGGTTGCTTTTGAGGTTTTAGTTATTCTCTTGACTGCTGGTGCCGATTACATACCGCCGTCAAGATTTGACGGTTTCGCCTACAGAAAAGGATCGGTGGGTTTATTAGATACTGTTTTGATCGAAGCGTTCTATGATCCAGTGTGCCCAGACAGCAGGGATTCATGGCCCTCACTCAAACAAGCTCTTAATCACTACGGTTCTAGGGTTTCATTTGTTCTTCACCTATTACCTCTGCCGTAAGTCACACCCAATACTTTCTCATACCCTTTTTGTTTTTAATTTTTTTCCTTTATGGAATTCGCTTTTCTGCAATTGCCTAATCACTTGGAAACTGTGGTGGCCACTCGTCTTTCGATTTTATTATGAATTGGGTTCGAATTCGGCAAAGATCATAAAAAGGGTGTGATGGGTCGCTTTTTTAAACATTATTTATGGCTCACTTGAATTATCATTCCTTGCGTGTGGAATATTGATTTGGAATTTTGGTTTTTTATTTTCTTGAAATCACAGTTACCATGACAATTCTTTTGTTGCGTCTCGTGCTTTGCACATCGTCAACAATTTGAACTCATCTGCGACTTTTCCCTTGCTGGAGTGGTTCTTCAAGCACCAGGTTTGTGTTCACAGTTTCAGAATCAATTTGTGGTGATGCATGTGTTGGTTGAAGATGCTGTCGTGTTTACTTATAGCTTTGGCCATTGTGAATTGGGATTGGTTGATAAAGGTGGTTTCCATTTTCCCAGTGATTTTGATTTGCTAGGGCCTTTTCAAGGTTTAGTGAACTTGCGGATTTCATTCTTTCCATTCCTTGTAAAATTGTTTTCTTGTATTGAATTTGCCTTCTCTTTCTGCATGTTCTGTTTTAATTTTCAAATATAGCCTTACATATCGATCATATGGTGATTGAGTGTTGCATCTGATTCATGGGGAGATTCTGCTGGATTCGGACAATGAGAGTTAATTGTTGAGTTAGTGAATTAGTAACATGTGACAATATATGTCATAACTGTTTAAGGAACAGGAAAATGTGTACTCGCAAAATCATAGTTATCTGGCTTAAATTTTTTTTACATCGATGGCTCTGTGTTTTGTATGTTACGTGCTATGCTTAAGAAATTAAGTGTATCTGCATCTCGGATGCAATATTTCTAGAGAAGTTAATCAAGTTTTTTATTCACCAAAACTGATGCATATCCTTTAATAGGAGAAATTCTATGGGCCTCACACACGGAACTTGTCTAGGGCTTCTATTGTGGAGGAGGTAGTGAGGTCTGCAACAGAAGTACTTGGGAGCTCTTATTATAATGCTATAAAGAATAGCTTCAATGACACAAATACTGATTATCAGACCAGAGTTTCTTTTAAGGTGAGTCAAACTCTTTTTTATCTTTTAGGCTTCGTTCAGATTTTCCACTTGTTACAAGATATTTGGATTTGAAATTTTGGGTTCAAAACTAATATTTTCATATCTTGATTCTTTGATTTAAGACTTGAACAAACGCATAAATATAGCTCACCTTTCAACCAAATACATTTGATTTTAGTTTTGCTCACCTTCCACTTATTAGTAGATATTTGGATCTGAAATTGGGCATTCAAAACTAATATATTCATATCTTAATTCTTTTGTTTCAAGACCTGAAAAAAGCACGTAACTCCCATTCAATCAAACACATATCTCATGTTTAAGTTTCTTTGAAAATGCAGTATGCTGCTTCGAGAGGGGTGTATGGAACGCCTTATTTTTATATCAATGGATTCTTGTTGCCTGATACTGGAGCTGCCGTTGACTACAAGGCTTGGAGGAAGGTCATTGACCCATTGGTTAGTACCAAGAAGAGTATGCAAAATGCAGAGTCTCTTCATTTCTTCTTGTAAAAATTATATATACATGAAGTCCAGTTGCATCAGCACTATATCAGTGAAGGAATCTAAAGAATGTGTCTGCTGACTTATTACAAGTGCTAGTACCAAGAATTGGCTAGTACCAAGAATGCAATAATGGAATAAAATGTTACAAAACATTCCTTACTCCTTACGTATACATGTGGCATGGGTTGGGTTGGAACATATGATACACGGGTAATGATGTGATATTTCTTACCCTGTCTCAATGTATTAAAAGAGATAGAATGAAATGGGTTATATTAAAATGTAATGAAACTTAATAAATTTTAAGCTTAACTCTGTAAGGAATGTAAATAAATAAATAATTCGCGTATTAAATTATCTTCCTTTTTATGCGACGGAAAGCTATAACAATGACAAGGTGGAAGTTTTTTTTAAGAAATTTCATTGAGTAGCTTCTGAAAAAACTAAGTTTATCTCTCTTTTAAAACTAAAAGGTATTTTTTTATTTTTTTTATTTTGATTAGATGAAAAAATTATAAATAAAATCTTTAAAAAGTTCGTAATATTCGTATTCTACAAAGTTAAACAAATAAATGGATAATTTTGATAAAAGCAACAGTTAAGTAAGCATTTAATTTCTTTTGTGTTCTTAAATGGAAAAAAAAATTGTTCATAAATGAAAAATTTAGTTCTTAAATGATAATTTTGTTGTGTTGCTCAAGCATGGAGAGTTTTAAAAATACAATTTATTGCAAAACTGTAGTTGATAAACAATTTGCAACACGGAGCATTTATATGACAATGGCTTAAGAGTAGTTATACTTTGACAACTAGAGTTTACAACCTTATATGGTCAAGATAAATGATGTGTAAAAAACATTCTAGTGGTACTGAGATGTCGCCGTCGCTGCTGTCACCGCTGTCGATTGTCGACCACCGATTCTCTCACCACCGTCGTTCGCCATCGTCGATGGTCTGCCACCATCACTCGCCACCACAACCACTCTCACACGAAATCTCCCTTATGCAAATAGGTGCATTGGACTCCTATCACGTTTCAAATCTTAAATTCAGATACTTAAAATCTAATTATGCCATTTCATAACAAAATACTCCAAATGTCCTTAAAAAAAAAGTCTCATTTTATCCTTATCTACGTATACAATTAAACTACGTCAGCAGTTGGTATCTGGTGATATGACAGTTGTGGTTGTCAAAGTAAAGTTTTCCATTATGTAAATATTACATCTAAACGACAAAACGACAAAAGATCGTGTATTTTCTTGTCACAAAATCTAATGACTTTAAGATAAATTTAATTAATTTATTCATCCAGATTTACATTTTCATATATTTAGTTCGAAAATTTTATCATTGATAAATAATAAACTTGTATTTTTACTATCAATCACTTTAAAGTAAATGTACGTGGAATGAATAAGGTTTGCCCATTAAAATGTTAAAACACTAAATTAAATTTTGGTTCAACTTAAGACTGAACTTCACTTAATATGGACCTAACCCAATTTATTTGAATGTGAGTCTATTCTAACTTAATTTGATCTTAGTTCAACTGACGATTTGGATTGAGTTATCTAAAGTAACTCCAGTCAACAATTAAACCTTTTTTCCTACCACATAGTAATTATTTTTTCCTAAAAAAATTATAAGATACATTAATAGAAAAGTTAGAAAAGGAAACATGGCTAATAACATAATAGGTTAACTTTAATCTATATCAAATGAAATAACCTCAACTAATATCAATGAAGAAAAACTATAGTTAGAATTAACTAATTATTTACATACTTTAGCCAAAAGTAACTTAAATTAAAAAACATCACTAAATGATATTTTTTATAATTAAATATTGTTTAATATTAAGATAATTTTTTTATATTTGGTAGCAATTAAAATATTATTTTCAAATAAAAAAGTAAAATCTAATAAATTTGGATTATTTATCAAAAATAAGAGATTTTAAAAACAAAACATCTTGAAGTGATATAATTTAAATTTTATGAAAATTGTGAAGTTTTTGTTTATTAAGAAAGTGAAGTGAGATGATTGTTAGACAAACATAAAACGGATGTTTCTCTTCATTTTTTTTTTCACGTCAAGATTAATTCATAAAACTAACTCAATTTGTTAGAAAAAAAAAAACTCTTTCGAGAGAATATGTTGGGCTTAGTGGGTTGGTTTTGGAGGATCCGAAGCCTGGCCCGTGTCTTGACTCGGCCCATACATCAAAGGCCCGTTTTGTGTCAACAAGTTTGAGTAACAGGTGAAGTGAGGTGACTGTAGAGGACATTTGCCAACTGTGCAACCACATTGCTTCTTCTTGAGTCTTCATTCACCCCTCTTTTTCACCCTGTTAGGGTTTGCATCAGATTCCCCAATCTTTGCTTGTGTGTGCGCTCTCACTAGATTTTGTTCAACATGACTCAAGATCTCGAGATGAAGGATCGCTCAACGCCTTCCAACTCCGTTTCTTCACCTGCTCCATCTACTTTGCAGCGTAAGCAATCTTTCTTTAACAACTTTCTTTGTTCCGATTTCGCAGTTCTATAAGGCCATTTCAGATTTTCAGTTTTTTGCTTTGGGGTTTGGCTCGCAGATTTGAAGGAGATAGGGTCGCTCATCGAGACCGGTTCGTACTCGAAGGAAGTTCGTAGAATTGCTCGCGCTGTTCGCCTTACAATTGCGTTGAGACGTAAATTGACAGCATCGATTATCTCATCTTTTCTCGATCATGTCCTCACTCCTGGTTCTGAAGCTCATGCCAAATTATCTGCGTATCTTCCCAAGGTGAGCTGCATGTTAGATTCAAGGGTTGTTCCTGTTGAGAAGGCTTACTTATTTTGTTCATATTATCCTAATTTGAAGTATGAAGTGGACGATTATGTGTAGTCGTTTGTGGTTTATTTAATTCGAAATCTAAATTATGAGGCTGACGAAATTGGTGACCCCTCTGGGAAGGCGTCTGTTGATTCAATTGCATGGTTGTAAAATTTGCATAATTTAACTTCTGTTTAAATGGGTAGTGGATTTGGCCAATGAGTGCATTTCAATGGTGTTTGGAGTCATGATGTCCACACTGGTTGTGTAGGAGGATGATCACGAGATGGAACTGGATGCGGCAACATCTGCAATTCAAACCCCAGCTAAACACTTGTTGCCCGAGCTAGAAATCTACTGTTACCTGCTTGTACTACTTTTTCTGATTGATCAGAAAAGATACAATGCGGTTAGTCCCCCTCTTTCAACTTTGCCAATTGACAAGTGAAACTGATTATATATTGCTGTTTCTTTTACCTTTTCAGGCCAAGGCTTGTTCCTCAGCTAGCATTGTTTGGCTGAAGAATACAAACAGGAGAACTGTTGATGTTATTGCATCCAGACTGTATTTTTACTACTCATATAGCTATGAGCTTACGGGAGATCTTGCTGAAATCCGTGGGTGAGTTAGGTCCTAATTTATGCAATACTTGAAAGAGGTTGAAGACTGAATTATATTTGGAAGTAATTTAAATTTTGAAATTTCTTTTCAGCAACCTCCTTGCATTGCACCGAATTGCCACCCTGCGCCATGACGAGTTGGGCCAGGTTTGTTTTCACTTGAGCTTTTTTACACAAGGGCTTATGATCTTTGTTAGAGTTCAGCAGTTCTATGAAGCTCAGACACGCCTTTTAAAATGGTTCTAACATGGTTTCAACACAATATTGGACAAATATAACTCGGTTCCAGCATAATTTTAAAAAGGACTAATACAATAATTTTGTAAAAACTCGAACTTATTATAGAAATAAGAAGCAAATCCTATATATAACCAGAAATATTTAGATTATGTATATGTTTTTTCCACTAATTAGATTTTAGATAGATGAATTAGATTTATTTTTTGTTATATTTGGTTAATCTTGTTCATAGATGATTTTTGAATACATAAGTCTTAATTGTCAATTTGTATAATTCATAGTTATGTAATATCTAGATTTGTGTCCCCATGTTACAAGTTGTGTCCGTGTCAATATCCATGCTACATAGTTGTTGATGCAACAAACTCAACCAAACACATAATTGATTGTTATTATAGATTCTCAATCACTATCCAAAGTTGTATGTAAGTATTAGTCAGAGTTTTGATTTTTTTCTTAAAAAATCTGTAGTATTTAATCATGTGCATAAAATAAATATTTGTTGCATAAAAGGATCAGTCGCACAATTTATGCAAAGTTATTTTTAACTTATCTGTTGACTGTTGATTCAATGCAGGAAACACTTCTTAATTTGTTACTCCGTAACTACCTTCACTACAATCTATATGATCAGGCAGAAAAGTTGAGGTCCAAGGCTCCTCGATTTGAAGCGCATTCAAACCAGCAGGTATGGTGGTTCTGTTATCCTGGGCATCTTAGTTTTGTTTTTTTTTTTTAATTTGGGTAGAAAAACTCTCTTTATTCCAGTTCTCGTCGCCGTTGTGATAAAGCCCTTGTAGAGTAATCATGTTGTTTGTTGTTGTTTATGTAGTCTATTTATTGTTGTCAAATATTTAAAATTATCCTGTTTGATTCATTTTACTTTCACTTGTCCACATTTGTGGTATGTCCTTTCAGTTCTGTCGTTACCTCTTCTACCTTGGGAAAATTCGGACAATTCAATTGGAGTATACAGATGCAAAAGAGTCTCTCCTGCAGGCTGCCCGGAAAGCTCCAGTGGCTGCACGGGGTTTTCGAATTCAATGTAACAAGTGGGCTGTGATAGTTCGGTTACTGTTGGGAGAAATACCGGAGCGCACTGTCTTTATGCAGAAAGGAATGGAAAAATCTTTAAGGCCTTACTTTGAGCTTACAAATGTTAGTCTTCTTTATTATCCTTAGTTTATCATGATAATATAGAATAAGGCTGCTTCTGATATCATTATGATTAGTTCGCTCGTTTCAAACACTCCCCCCTCCCCCCATCTCTCTTAGTCATGACAAGGAAATTTTGTGTTTTTGGTTTAGCTATAAATTCAATCCACAAGAACTAGTTCGGTTTTACAAATTCTGAACTCTATTGGTATCCTAAAAATTTATTATTTTTATATCCATATTAATTTATTATATACATTGTGATATTCTTAGCTTATGTTGTATAAATTTCAGGCTGTACGAATTGGAGACTTGGAACTGTTTAGGAATATTGCAGACAAGTTTGCCACTACCTTTAATGCTGACAGAACCCATAATTTGATTGTTCGATTGCGGCATAATGTTATCAGGACTGGTTTACGCAACATCAGCATCTCTTATTCCCGCATCTCTCTAGCTGATGTTGCTAAAAAACTGAGGTTGAACTCTCCTAATCCTATTGCTGATGCTGAGAGCATTGTAGCAAAGGCTATTCGTGATGGTGCAATTGATGCTACATTGGATCATGCCAACGGGTGGATGGTGTCCAAGGAAACTGGAGATATTTACTCCACAAATGAGCCTCAGTTAGCCTTTAATTCTCGAATTGCATTCTGTCTTAACATGCACAATGAGGCAGTTCGAGCTCTCCGTTTTCCACCAAACACACACAAAGAGAAGGAGAGTGCTGAAAAGAGAAGAGAGAGACAACAACAAGAGCAGGAGCTGGCCAAGCACATTGCAGAGGAGGATGACGACGATTTCTGAGAAGTATCTTTTTTTCACCCTACCAAATGCTATCAGGATACCTTCATGTCCAAACTTCGATGTTTTTCTTTTGAAGAACTTGCATTATCCTTTCCTTCTCTAGAGGTTAATTTTTTACTTTTCGACGTGGAAGATATCTGAAAGTCAGTTTAACACATTAAAATATTTTCTGTTTGTATCAACATCCATTATGACTGCTATGTTCTGTTCTTATTCGGAGAATTATGTTTTAGGACCTGAAGAAAAAAATCAATTGTTATCATATCAATTCTGTTCAGATGTATTAATTATATTTTGACGATCTAGTTTTCTATCAATAATGTTTCATTTGCTAGGGTCCTTGAGATGAAATCCTTCCATTATTGGATTTGAACACATAAAGCTTTTGTTAAAACATGAGGAATTGCAAGAAAGGAAAGGAGGGGTGGGGTATAACACTTTTTTCTTTGGGTGTTACAAAGGTCTAAAACCTGGTGTGGAAGAACTTGAGGGTAGACTAAGGTAATGTGCTTTAGGTAAACATTCCATTAAAGGGCTGAGCCAAAGTGTCCCTGTAGGGTTACAGGGCTCTGGTGCCGAGTCATGTTATGTTTTATTTGTGAATGAATGCGCCTCTAAATACTCGTAATATGTGAAGATCTAATCGATTTCCTGCAGAAAACACGGTTTTTATAGTTTAATTACGTGTTTTTATATGTAAAACAAATTTTTAGTTGTTTTTCTATACGAACATGGTGGCTTATATGTGATGCGGCAGTGCATAAAAAAATCAAATGATTGAAACCTGCTGTAACAATTAGATACGGTTCTTTTCAAATCGGGTAAGAACCTCTTGTTCGTTTCTCAGACATGCAGATCTTATTCACTACTTATCCACCACTGTTTTGCCCCTTCTTTTTCATTCTTTTGTAGACAACCTCACAGTACATACTGGGGTGAGAAAAAAATGTTCTTGGTAGAGGCACTAAACTTAGTCCGTTATCAATTTGGGTGTACTAAAAAAATATCTCTAAACTTTATGAAAACCATAATTTTTGGAAGAGTATGAAAAATAAAGAGAAAATAGAAACCAGCGTTTTTTTTTTTTTTTTTTATTTTTTTATTTACAAGAATGTGTCTCATATTTTTCTTACAAGCTAAATCGTGCCTGATCATTTTCAGTTGTGTAGCCACTTTCACATAAGATAGCATAAGATAGCATGTGTATAGTGCACATACACATGATCGTACACAAAAGTAAACTAAGCAGTGAATGTTTTGCTATTTCCTTTTATTTGAAAGTTAAATAAATGAAAAAGAGAATGGTCAATCCTATATAAAAGAAATAGAAAATACTGGTTTTAAAGGAAAGGCTGATTTAAAATAATATAAAAGAAAAAATATTTTAAAAATTTTAAAGGTATGGCAGTCTACAGTGGGTATTTCTCAATTGATATACACAATTTTCTTTCAAAATTACTCAAGATACGTATTGTCTCCGCTTTTAAGGTACACAGTTGTTAACTTTTATGTAACCGTTCAATCTAATTTTTATTTTTAAATATTTCTTATATCGAGCAAACAAAATAGAGAAATTAAAATATATTTTAAATAATTTTTTTTTCTTATAACAATATTTGATAATGAGTCAATTATTTTTAAAAAATTTAAATTATATGAACACCGCCTGATTAAAATATTTCAGATTATGGTAAAATATTTACCAACAATGACTACTTAAAATATTTCAGATTTGCAGTGATATTGGACCTCTTTATCATTGAGGTTGAAGACATCCTAGAAAAAGAAATTCCAATTTCGGTCAAATTTTGAAATATTTGTAATTCCTAATAAAGTAAGGAACACATGAGTAAATTAAAAGAGTGTTGAAAAAAAAATAATATATCAAGTTTTATATAACTCATATTGACACTTTAATATTATAATAGTAAATCTAATGATTCACATAAATTGGTCCACTTTTTAGTCTGGGAATGTTTACATGTGCACCGTCGAAAAATTAAAAGCGTTTGTTTAGGTGCCTCCTTCATTTACATGGTTCTTTACAAACGCACGTCTGTAAGTTAGATTAGTATCACATATGGAACAAAATACATAATATAGAGTTAATTTAATGTTACCTATCATAATTTTAAGGCAATACTCTCTCCTCGTTTTACTTGAAGGTTTCACATATAAATTTAAAAACATAGTTAATATTTTAATTTTTATCAATTTTATTAAGTAATTTATTAAAATGTTCCTTGTATATTAACTATTTTCTCTCTCGCTTCACTTGTACTTTTTTATTTTTTATTTTCTCAGTATATAATAAACAGTTATGGATATAATAGAAAATAATAATATTCCATTGACATAGAAAAATGACAATTAAATGAAACTTTATTTTTTATTAGAATGAAAGAAAACATTATTTATTAATTTCTAATTCATTACAATAATATTTATATATAATCAATAGTAATTTCTACAACTAAAGGAAAAATGGAAAGTGGAGAGCATACTAAAAAGTATATGAAAAAGATATATAAGAATGACATTGTTCCAAAAATAGTTATGGGTTTGAAAGAGTTGGGTGAATAATAGAATGTTGTGTATTGGTCCCATCGTAAACTTCAACGCAGCTGGCTTTGCTTGACGGTGCCGACCTAAATATTCCAAAACTAGATTAGACCAAGTAATGATCAGTCCAATAGGTTTTCAATACTTTATTAAGAAAAATAATAGGAAGATGATATAATTACTTCTCACCTCAATATAATAATATTTTAATATAAATTATTATATTGTTAGAATAGATTATAAAATGAATGTATTTTATCTTTAGTATAATTTCAAAATAATATTGTTTTAAGTTTTTTTTACTTTATATGTCAAAATGATGATAAATTTATTATTTTCTATATTAATTATTTTTAAATTAATTTAATAAATTTTATTAGTTAATGATATACAATTTTTGTACTTATGCTGCATTTGATAAAATTAGTTTATAAAATAGTCAAAAGCTTTTAAATTAGCTGGAAATTACAAGTTATAAACTAGAGACCGGAAGATTTAAAACTTAAAACTATGTGCTGGTATTAACTACTACTTTTTCTCGTATTTGTAGATGCTCAATGTTAATGCATATAAATCAAGAAATATTTATTAGGGGTACAATGTTACTATATTGTTACTATATTGGGACTAAAATGTCCTTATCAATGTAATTTTTTAGGCTTGCGCCATTGGAATGAATAAAATAAAGGTATGTTTATAAAGATAGTATAATTCTAAAATATATATTATTTTATTAAATTGCATAAAATAATATATTTTACACTGATATATGATTTAGATATTTTATTATTAAAGTGAAAATTCTATATAAATATAATTTTTTTAATATAATTATTATCTTTTCGAAATATTTTTTTCCTTTTTTTTCTTTATTTTCTATTTAAAAATTTGATTCAATTTTTTTTTAGATTGATGATTAGAGGTTAATGTTGGACTTTTAGTATTTAGTAGAGTAATATTGTTTAATTAAATTTTTTGTTTAAGTAAGTTTAGTTTTGATTCTAAGATTAGTTTTTCTTAGTTCAAGATCCATTATATCAAAAAATTTGTGTTTTGCATATGATATGTTTGATCTTAAGATTAGTTTTTGGTAGTTCAGGGTTTTAATGATATATTTAGATAATTAATTAGATCTCTATGATGCATGTTAGTTTATCTTTGCATATTTTGAGAGTTTGAGAGTTAAAGTTCGTTTTTGGTATTCAACCATTCAATCAGACAAAGCAAGATACACTTAAAGTTATAAAATCTTATTTGTTAAAGTGACTTTATTATTTTATTGAAATTTCTTGCATAGATTTTTTTAACCTTTAAGTGAAATAAATATGTTTTGAATTGATAGGTGTTATGAAGTGATTGAATAATGTTTGATATCACTGGAGTATGCTTTAGTGTGTTTACTATGTGTGTTGAAATTGAATTATTAGATAGATTGAAGAAATTGTAGCATTATTGATTTGTGGATGAATTTATTATGATCTTATGAATATTTGATGTGAAATTTTGTTGGTTTGAAGTGTATGAATTGGGTGTAAATTTACTTGAATTAGAACTCTAAATAAGATCAAATGACTAATAATTTTTCAGACTAGTAAAAAAAGACATAAAAAACACAACTTCAGTTACCTATTTCAGAATTTTACAAACTTGTTGGTGAGCCATATGCTCGTTGGATGAAATTCGTAATTTAGAAATCTCGACAACATTGGTTGCATGACAAGCCACTTTCGCTAGGCGAATTTGGTCCAATGGTTCCTATGCTAACAATGTTTTCGCTAGATAAAATTCACAGAATTAAAAACCTAAGAGGATTGGTCGTTGGGAGAACTACTTTTCTTGGACGAACTACTCTTGCTAACGTTCTCTTAGCGAAATTTGAGGAATTAAAACCTCAACAGCATTAGCTACTAAGCAAGTCATCTCTCGAAGTAAATTTGGTCTCATGACTTGATTGTTGGGTGAGTTTGAAATATGTTAGGCGATAATGTGTATTCTACATACAAATTGTGATCGTGAGATGTTCTTATGTGTTTTGAAACTCAAATTTAGATGTTAAATGAACCATGAACGTGTAAAAGTGTAATTGAGACACAGTACTTCTAAAAAATAAATATGAGATAATTGTTAACTTTAATGATGATATATAACACAAAATATTTTATTTCTCAAATGACACCACACCCAACTCCAATGTCATTCCAGATATATATTTTACATGTCACCGCTGGGTATTCTCTGATCGAATCAACGGTGATACGCCTCTAGTGTTGTCCTACATCACAGCCGTGACAATCTGAATTAGTCAAAATAGGAGATGTGGATATAATAACATTAATTATGACATTGCCAAGCATTTGCATGTGATCATCAGAGACATTTTCTCCATTGCATAAAAATACTATCTGTCATTTTATCCACAAATGGCTACAAACCAACAAGTCAAATGAAACCATGGAACCAAAATTGGGAAAAGTTTGTGAAGTGAAAAGAAAATCACGACCAGATGGGGATGGGTAATTAATTGTTGGTGTTTTTAGATGCTTTCACAGCTCTTGTGCTGAGAGAGAGCATGTGAGCAAAGAGGGAATTGTCAGAGAAGAGAACGTGGGAATAATTGAATGACATCTAGAACTGTACCTGTTCACACACATAAATTTAATAATGTAATAAATGATAATTCACATGTGCCATCTTCGTTGCCTTAGCCAGTCTCGTCCCTTATTTAAACACTACTAATTCGGTGCTTAGAAATGACAATAAAAGTTCCTAAAACAAACACAAATTCTCTCACTCACTCACTGCACCCTTCTCTTTCAATTTAGTCTTGACCATTCAGTGCTTAAGGCAAGATTCTAATGGCCAGTGTCATGTTTGTTTTGCTCAGCTTCCTCATATTATGTTGTTTCTCAGTTAACACTTGTGCCTTTTCACCTTCTGGATGGACCAGTGCACATGCCACCTTTTATGGAGGTAGCGATGCCTCTGGGACAATGGGTGAGTCAATGTACCTTTTAACATTATCCAAGTAGTTTCCTTTTTCTATATTTTATTCCCTTACGTATATGATCCTTGTAACAATATCAATATCACCATGGTACTAGCTAGCATGATTGAGTGTAGATTAATATATACACCAATTAAATTCGATCAAAACTGGGTTTTGCCATGTCACTAGACATCCCAAAAGAATCTAAATTTATTTATTTTTTTCCTTTTACTGAAAGTTTTCATGTATGAGAGTGCAGGAGGAGCTTGTGGGTATGGGAATCTGTATTCAACTGGGTATGGAACTGATACAGCAGCTTTGAGCACTGCCTTATTTAACGATGGAGCTTCATGTGGGGAGTGCTACAAAATCATGTGCAATTATCAAGCAGACCCCAAATGGTGCTTGAAAGGAACATCTGTAACCATAACGGCCACAAACTTCTGCCCTCCCAATTTTGCACTGCCAAGCAACAACGGTGGGTGGTGCAACCCTCCTCTCAAACACTTTGATATGGCTCAACCCGCATGGGAAAAGATTGGCATCTATAGAGGAGGGATCGTGCCCGTTTTGTTCCAAAGGTTTGAACTTTATTCAACATCTTTGTCTCATAACAGGACAAAAAACTTAGATCCAGCTTTTCATAAGTTATTCTTTATTCAAAATTGAAGTTTCATTTCCATAATAACTTCTGATCAAACCAGAACTTATTATTACAGTGCAAATTAGTGAGGTGAAAATCCTATTCTGACAAATAAAACAACATTAAATACACCACCAAGATTGAATAGTGGTGGATCATGAGAAGAGAGAAAAACTCATGAAGTGTTTAGGATACACACGGATCCGCTAATGATTTAGTATAAATTAAAAAAGGACAAAGTTGAACATATAAAAATGATATTTTTTTTACAAACTTATTAAAATATTTGGTTAAAGGTAATATAATGTTATTTTATTATATATCAGATCATGAATATTTCTCCAGCAACTTTATAAAACTGTATATAGATTTAACCTAATTATAGTACTACTATATCTAAAGTTAAATATACATGATTAACGTTGTTACTTGCAGGGTTCCATGCATGAAAAGGGGAGGGGTTAGGTTCAGTGTGAATGGGAGAGACTACTTTGAGCTTGTGCTGATCAGCAATGTGGGAGGAGCTGGATCTATCCAATCTGTGTCCATCAAAGGTTCAAAAACTGGATGGATGACTATGTCAAGAAACTGGGGAGCTAATTGGCAATCCAATGCTTATTTGAATGGTCAATCTTTGTCTTTCAGAGTCACAACAACCGATGGTGTAACCAGACTTTTTCTAAATGTTGTTCCATCCAATTGGGCTTTTGGCCAGAGTTTCCCTACCAGTGTTCAGTTTTAAGGGCCACAAGGGCCATTGAGTTGTGGGTTTTGGAGTTCCACATCGACGAAACGGCAGAGGCGTGCCTGTTATTTTGCTGGAGCAGCCCGCCACCCTTCTCTTCTGCTTTTGAACCCATCAACTTGATGGCCATAATGAAGAAGCCAAAATACACATTTGAATAGTGTGAGCCATGTAGAAATAAACATCTTCACAGTTTGAATCATGCTATGAACTCTATAAAGTGGTGCTGTATTCAGAGAATTCGGAAATGGGAACACTCTAATTCCCTGAAACTCTGTGTTATTCTTAAGTCTAGAAGCAATGTATTGCTTTTCCTGATTTGTTCTTCAGTTTCATCACACAATCTATTTTTTATTGTAAGGCAAAATCTTTATACAAGCTTATTGTTATGTATACCATGTTATTATTATGTTTACTTTTTACTGTAATACTATTTTTTTATTATGCTGTATTTGGACTATTACTATTTTTATAGTTATGCAGCAACGAAGCAGTATCTAACTTTTTATTTTCTTTTTTTCAATCATTTTTTTCATCTTGTCTAGAATACAGGTTCTATATGAGATTTATTTGCAGAGTCTCTCGTAAGACAAACATGAAGAAAAAATAAATTGAATTTTCCATAGGTAAAATTAGCATATCAACAAGTTAAAATTAGCATATAAGTTAAAATTAACTTATATATAGATTAATTTCACCTTTTTTTTTTCCTTTTCATCTTTGACCATGTTTGAAAGTCTTCTATTGTTATTTGCTTCCCAGCATATGGGTTGCATCTTCTTCTCCGGTTTACTCTTTTTAACCTTCAAAAACGGACAAAAATTGATACAACTTATGTAAATTTTCAAGCATTATTGTTTCATTTTATCATAATTTCCCACGATCTAACGCAACAATGGTACATATTTGCTCTATAAATTCATCGCAATTCTAAAGTAAAAACTGATTGCGTCTGAAGCAACAATTACACATAAGGTGATTAGAATAATTTTCACACATTACTCAATCATATTTTAATCAAGTACAAATTAATATCCCTAAACAATACGTTGCTCAACAAACAAAGGAATACTTAAAACTAATATAGGTAACTGAAATTAAAAGATTACTACCGACTTAAATTATGTCAAAATATTACTATTATCTTTTGGCATTATATACTTCCTTACCAATTTTTGCATACTTATTGGTAAACGAAAAACATATAGGGGACAAACTTTTAAAAATGCACTGTTCAACCAATTGCACTGTTTTCCTCCTCATTCACCATGACTTTTAAAAAGGTGCATGATCATGCAGGTTATTTCTTAAAAATGAGAAAAATATTTATGGGTAAAATACAATGTGATTCTCATTATCGTTGTTAACATTTACGACCTTAGTAAACGGAAAGAAAAAAAAAATATAAACTACTTGACGATTTAAATAAGTTGTTATTTTTATCAGTAACTAAATTAAATCCAATGTAAATTATTTTTAATTAAAATAATTATATCACGAGTTATTATTTTTAATAGTAATTGAATTAATTATTAGATAAAGTATAATTTTTTATAAAAACTAATGATGGAACAAATCATTATTTTTGAAATTATATCAGAATAAATTTAAATAATACTAAAAAATATTAGATGGTCTTTTTTTCGTACCCCATTTATACTTTTTCTATGAAGAATTCCGGTGGGTGTTAAATTTAGAAGTAACTTAGTTATTATTAATAGTATTTTATTAAATCTTACCAAATTAACGAAAAACTAAATATAGTTATAGAAAGTGTTAGTTTAAGTGGACTTTAATTTATTAATAACCAAGTTGGACCCTCTAATTGGGCCTTTCGAGTATATTGTGAGATTTTGGTATATTAATTTTTGCACTTCAAATTTTATTTCGGACTTAAAATACATCCTCTCCCCAGTACAATTTATAGTTTTAACTATTGTTATTATTATGATTATCAATGTTAACTTTTATAGTATATAATTCAATTATGACTAAGAAATTAACTTTTTTCTACTTGATTCAATTAATGTTAAAAATGATAAATTATATATAATTAATTTTATTTTATTTATAAAATAATTTATATGATAAATAATTTCAAAGAAAAGTTGTATTTGTAGCTAAAAAAAGTGGGAAGTTTTAAAAGCAATTTGGGGTGTCAATAGCATTTTCAACTGATTGAAGTGTACGAGGCCCATTAAGATTTTGGTGAACTGAAACACACAGAATCTAGAATCCTATGTGGTCACTTTGTCAAGTAAGTACTAAACAAGGAGGTGGTTCTGTACCTTTGTTACGAACTACGTTAGTGTTGCCCTATCTATCAAAGTTCGCTAGTGCAAGGTGATTGTGCAGTACTTTTTCTCATTTAAATTTGAACAAAATTTAAATGTCAACCATAAACAAGGACCAGATCATCGACGAATCGAAGTGTTCAGAAACCAAAGTACTTGATGAGAATAAAGAAGAGGAGGAAGAGGAAGACTTGCAGAAGCTTCTACTCCCTGACGTGCAGAATCTTCCCATCACTCCTCCTTCCGCCGTTGAAGCCAACTTTGCCACTTTCTTCGCCCTAGGTAATCCTATTCACACTCACATTACATTATTTTCATAAACCCTAAACCTCCGTAATTAACTATTTAGTTAATTTCAAGTTTAGATTTTTTGAAGCCGGCTCATGATCAGTACGTTTACAGGCACGCCAATGGGTATGCTATTCATTCCTTGGAGGTTTTTTGAATTGGATTGTGTTGGTATTTTCTTAAAAATATAACCATTCTCTGTGATTGTTGTTGTTACCTTAAAGCTTGTGTGTGATTGGGTTGGCTCCTTCCCACGTTGCTTTCAAGGATGAAGGTGGAATCACAGCCGTTGATTTCAATGTTGGGAAGTCTGATCGCAGCGAGATGAAAGTCACTGGAAAGCGGAAGAAGGTATATTTTCCCAATTTTGAATTTTCACGTTTTTTGCTGTTTCTGGAAAGTCATGTAAATGTTTCTTGAAAGTAGAAGAATAATGACACTATTTCGTGCGTCTCAAATGGTTTAGTTTATGGAAATAGCTTCTTATCCTTTCATTTTTAAATTGGAATGTCTTTTCTTGCAGAATGCACAGCACTTTGAGTCCAACACTGCTTTGTGTAAAATTTCTACCAAAAATGATACTTATATTGTAAGGTAAATTCTCTATTATTTGTATATCTGTTTGGGGTTGTGTGCTTAGTCAATTCCTCTTCTTCCCGGGTCTCCTTTAATAGCATAACTTGTGATTTTTTAGATGTTGCGTCAAAGGCTCCCTCTTGGAAGTGAATCAACAATTGATCAAGCACCCAGAACTGCTTAATGTTTCGGTAAGAGTAACTATGCGCTTATCCAGCCTGATTTTTTCATTTTAGATAAACCTTTCTTATAACAGGAGTAATTATTCCGAATATTACATCCGAGAATTATATAGTGTGTATTGCCCCTTACATATTATATTTTACGACAAGGCCAAATTGTGTTTGATTCGCTAACCTTCTTCATTATCAAATCTGTCTTTTATTATCTTTTCTAATTGAACCCTTCCAATAGGCTTCAAGTGGGTACTTAAATGAGAGATTTTTAATTTTTTGGTTGAAGTTTTGGTGTGAAGTATAGGGACTTTGTACAGCAACAGAACTGGATATATGTGCCACTTTCAATGGTGTTATATGTGCTTTGGTTGCCTTTGTATGTGTTTGACATAAAAGTGCCATTCATTGGTGGACACATGAATCTATGTCGGATCGAACGATTACTCCTACACCAAAAACATATCAGTCTAAAATTACTATTTGATTGTGACTTAGTTTAGTGGCCTATATTACAGGACAATTTATACACTTGCAATAATCTAAGGAAGCAACTAAGACTAAAAAAGCTATCCAGATTTTGGAGATTTCTCCTAATTGTAATGTCAATGTATTAAGAGCTGATATTGCTCATATTGGGTTCCCCGGAGGCTTCTAGCCCTCTGGGTTTATTTTTTCTTTCTATGATTCACCAAAAAAAAATGTGTATGTGCTTGTGCTAGAAGAGGTAAAGTTGGGAATAGTGGGTCTCTAGGTCTGCACCTGATTGTTAAAATACACTTAAAGAGTTAATGACTAACGAGAATCTGATCATAGCAGATCTGGCAGTGGAGAATACGATATATTAGGATTGGACTATATATAAAGGGAGGTGGTAGGTAGAGTTGTGGGGGCATGTTGGGAGTAATCAGGAAATATGAGGGAGAGTTCGGGTATCTTGAATACTTCAGAGTAGAGACTAACCCCTTGTTTGGCAGAGGGAAATAATATTGTCTGTTTGGTTTAAGAGAGAGGGGAGATGAAAAAATGGTGAGACTTACTCTACCAAGCGACTAAATATTCAATTTTGGTCCTTTATTCTTTTCTATTTTCATTTTACCAAACACACCCTATAGACAGAAGGAGACAAAATGGTTCCTTTTATTGTGTTATCTTGTCTCTGTTTCAGTATTCTTTTGATTCTGATTAGGACCGTGTTTGAAACATACATCCTTTTTTCATCTTGATTGCTACTGCTCAATACTTGTGATTAGAGCGTACAAGACTTTGTTGTAATCTTATCTTCATCCCAATGCGTTGTGCTAATTCTGTGAACTATTATCTGTTGTTCTTTTTCATTTTATTTCTTCTGTCCCTCTATGAATTTCTTTTCATCAATACATCAGGCTGACAGAGAAGGATATATTGCAATTATCATGCCAAAACCTGCCGATTGGCTCAAGGTGAAGGCTTCCCTCGTTAGCCTTCAGGAGTACAAGAAATTGAAGGAACTTAGTTGAATGAGTAGCGTACCCCAACAAGAATGGTGCCATATTGAAAGGGCTTGCATCATTTCCCCGCATGATGCTTCGTTAGAGGGGTTCAAATGCCACAAGTTGGATGAAATTGAAACATATTTAGGTGCAGAAGATGGTGAGAAACCGCTTTTAGTCTTAATCCGTGGCATTAGTGCTTACCAAGTGGCTGGACGATTAGATAAATCTCTCAACGCTATGAGCAACCAAGAATCTCACTATATTGGAGCTATTGGCGACCTTTCAATAGGTTTTTGTCTTTTTTTTTATATATTTTATTATTTTATTTTTTCTTTTAGACAATTTAAATTAATAAAAAACAGTGATGATTTAAATTAAGGCCACTTTCCCCTTTTTTTAATATAACTTATTATAGCTTTGTAAGAAACAAAGGGATGGATGAAGTCGGCTGATTATAAAAATGAGAACAAAAGTAATTGTTTGTAAAGTACATGATTAAGACTAATTTTAACCAAAAATTGAGAGATTTGAAGTATGTTGCCTAAATAAAATATAGAAGGAAAAGAGGGGAGATGAAGTTCTTTTTATAATTTTTAAATAAATAATCTGAAATAAATTTACCAAATATAAATAAATGAAGTTGCACATGCATAAATTAAACGTCAAACCAAAATTTGTAAGCTTTATCCTCCAAATCGAAGAAGTATAACAGACTTTCCTGGCAACAAAGTTAAGAAAGATGGAGAAACTGAGCAATAAGAATTCTTGTTATTTGATGTGAAACGAGTTTTCATTTTGTGAGATTTTAATAATTAGACTGACATAAAGAATCGAAGAATTACAAAATCTTACTGAAAATTGAAACAATGAGCTTTCATAATCAAAGCCACCTGATCCTATTTACTCATGCCCTCTGATAAAACTTCCTCTCCAAGATAACGTTCTTTCTCTGTAATTTCCTGCATAACCAGTATTCTAGATCTGTTTACAGTGAGAAAACACAAATAGATATGCTCTTCGAGCTCTTCCAACTTGGCCAAAAAATTATATTCGTTGTCTTGAAATTCCTTCACAACCCTCTTCAATATTTCACACTTGCCATTCTTCACACAAATATCAGCAACCTCTCTCAAATGCTCAACCTCGTCATCCAACCCCTTAACCATACGGCTCACAGTGTCCAACTCATTGATCAGCACAAAAACCCCTTTGGCAGCAACATCAAATTGCTCACACTGTCTCACAGAATTAGAGTTTCTATTGAGCCTTTCACGACTCCGCTTAAATCTCTTCCCTATGACCAAACCAAAAAGGCTAGCTATACACGGTGCAGCTACCAAACCAATTATGCTATGAAGCGTAAATACCAGCAAAGCCACCAGGAGAACGCATTGTGAAACCACTAAACCGATTCCTCCAACCCTCTTGCAAACGCGCTTTATGGCTAATGTACTCTGAATTTTCCATTTCTTTGATGTTAGCCTACGTAAAAGGGTCATGTATCTATCATGAATGTCACGAAACTGCACATTGATAATAGTAGAAAGAGGGTTATTTTGTAATACAAAGCAAGAAAGTTCTGTGTGGATAGGCTTCTGGGATTGTTCATAAGGCCCTGTTTGGCTTAACTTGACGACACTGGCGAGCCTTGCGTAAGCAAGTCGCGTTTTTTGAATAGCTTGAAGGATTGTGTGGCAACAACGACATGCTTCTAAGCTGGCTTCGAAGTAGTCCACCAGAAGGTGGTGCACCTTCATGTTTGCTACAATTTCTTGCGGGGGTTCTAGAAGACATTCCGTGAGGTGCATTCTGAAGGAAGTGCTTGCTGCATTTCCCAGCTCCTCCTGTGCTTTGTTGCATATTTCAACGTAAGACTTTGTTCTGAATGCTTCGAGGTATTCTGTCTTCATGTTTGTCGTGCTTCCTTCTTTGTCTTCTTTCCTCGGAGATCTACCTGCATAATGGAGAATTATTTCAGGAACAAAGTCAAAAACAATTCAAGCAAGATCATAAACTTACAAAATACATGGACATCTTGTTATGTATTATAGTATCTATATTCTTACATTTCTTTATATATAATACACCAGAATGTGAATTGTGTGTTAACATCATATATGTGTTTAAGACACAAACAAGGAAAGATACAAAAAATTAAGAAAGTGGTGCTGATATGATTAAACTGACCCGCTAGCCACCTAGAGTTTGTCATCTGCTACGTATACAAAATAAAGAAAGAGTATAGAGATCAGAGATGTGGTTTGAAAGTTTTTGTTGTGCTGATCCGTTTGTATAAATAGAGAGAAAGTGTTATATGTTTGTGGCTTGGGGAGAAATTAAGAGGCTAAGATGAATAAGAGAAGAAACCCACATGGCATATAGATCTACCACATACATATGTTGTGATATGGCTTTGAGTACAAGTTATCTTCACATGCTGCCTTCTCCTGCGTGGACACCGGAAAACCCCCACAGTCTCAGTTTTTCCGTCTCTGGAACTCTATTGTATTCATCTACGCTAAATAAACTCCACCACCTTTTCTTATTTTGGTCACTGTTCAAGTTAATAACTTAGCTTTTTACATCATATTTCTAAAGTAATTGTTGATGATGTTGTGATCCAAAGCACTTCCGTCAATTTAATGATGTGGCGTATTTCAAAACACATTAAGAATAGAAAAAATCATATTTATTACCAAAATAGGAAAGATTGGTAATTATTAATAGTGTAAAAATAATATAAGGCAACCGATGCGTGTATGAATCCTTTATTTATTTATTTATTCTTCATTGTGGATAACTTTAATTTCATGTTTATCCATGCATCCAAATCTTTAATAAAGCTATGCTTAATTGCATGTCCATATTACCAGGATTTCAACTGATTTGTTAGCCAAAATGTTTTATTACATCGTGCTCATTTCCGAACAGTTTCATAAACATTTAGTCATGATAACTACGTTCTTCATCCAATAAATTAAGAAAGGGATACATATGTTTTGAAAACCCATTTTTTCAAATACATTTACCTTAATTACAACTATTTTTAATAATAAAATATTATATTTAAACAATCATAATAAATATAAATGAAGTACTAGAATAAAAAAAATTGAATGTGAAATGATCATCACTCAGAAAAGAAAACCCATTTTTCTACTTCCGTTAAATAATTTGTTGCACTGTCTATTTTAAAAATAAATTTGGACAGCTATATATAAGCCGTTCGCCTTAAATGATACTGCTAATTTTCTTACCTTAAGAATCTAAACTTGTAATTTAATTTATGTATAGAAAAAGCTTTTTTTTTTTTCATGACCTCGTTTAATAATAGATTTTCATATATGATACAATTATTAACTTTTGTAATAGACATTAAAAATAATATGGTTTTGAATTAATTTTAAATTAATTGAAAGTGTAAAAAGAATTGCACTGTCAAAATCTAACACTGTTTTATCCATGTTTCGTAGAGTTCTTTTACTGTAATTTTTCTTATAATTTTTTGTGAAGTTTCACGTAGGAAAAATTGTAAGAGAAATTTTAGTGGTGTAAGAGTTGGAGTCCTATATATTTATTCAAATAACTGTTATCATACTAACATTTTTGATGCATGGTGTTAATGTGTACCAAACACGTTATTATACATTTGTGCAAGGTGATGAAATAAAGTGATATCTGAAAAAAAAAAAAAAAAAAAAAAAAAAAAAAAAAAAAAAAAAAAGGGAGGAAACATTTTATATCTACAAAAAAAAAAAAACACAAAAGGGGGAGAGGAAGGAAGATAG
>Ga0123340_1000745_pt1 | contig 23942 bp, 18 predicted proteins | sample SirMexnodulemix_FD_89961 | JGI IMG/M metagenome (GOLD analysis project Ga0123340, IMG submission 89961) | Root nodule microbial communities of legume samples collected from Mexico - Siratro Mexico nodule mix | ecosystem: Host-associated > Plants > Roots > Nodule | place: Mexico: Nepantla...
AATGAGATTCCCTCTGCAGTAGAATGAGAAAGGAATATGCAGTGTGCGTGAATTCTTGGTGAATCTGTGTATTGGTGTGTATTGGTGTGAATACGTGAAAAAAGTCCTTGAACATTCATGAATCTATGCAGTCAAATAAAATCTGCACGCGGTGTATATTTGACTGAACTTTGTCTTTTTTTTATCTTTCCATTTCCTTGATGAATTTATGTAAGGGGAGAGACTGAGTGTTTTGAGAACTTTTGGCTGAACATTTGACCGTATAATGTGAGCTTTGAGAAGTGAAGTATGGGTTTTGAGTGAGTGTTGAGATTTAGGTGTTTTCGTTCTAAGAGAAGTGGATGAGAGGGATTTGGCATCATACGTTGTTTGGTTAAAAAAATTGCAGGACGGGGAGATTTTGTGACGGATTGTATTTTCCTGCTATTATATTTTGTCTTCTCTGCCCTTTTTATCTGTTTGGGTATAACTGTATATTGTCTATACTTTCCCTCCCGTTCCCTTAGTAAGGAATCGAACATGGTAAGATTTTCTTATCCTCTCCTTTCCTTCTCTTGAACCAAACCAAACAAGGGGACCTCTCTTTTGAACTGAACACGATGTTAATTAGTTTTCATTCATGGTTACTTTTCATGGTTATCTGGTTAGGGGTTATCTTTTTTACCTTACTGACATGCTTTTTCTGGACTGCAATACTGCATTTGTAATGAACAATTGTGGAATATAACTTAAATTGAGGTTTGTCTCTTTTGTTTGCATGTACTTGATGAATCTAAGCATACGAGTGAAATAATCATGAGCTTTGAGAATGTGATCATTCGTATTGTATGCTTATATGACTTTCTTGGTTAAAACAAAAATTTTATTGATTTAGAAGGAAAAAGCATGTAAAATGTCTCTATTAACATCACTGAACTTGTACTAGCAATTTATCTCATGCTGGTTTAGTTGACTTAAGCTGCAATATCAAATCATGCGATAATTTTTTATGTCTCTTGCAGTGGTTGCAAATTAAATTCATGTTAATGTATTTATTCCCACATGATATCAGTGTTTGCTTCTGAATTTGAAATTGTACTTTTAAAGAATGAGAGCAGTAAGGATTACATGGTCATAGAGGCTCTGATGTAATTTTATGAACAATTATCTAGTGAAAGCACATGAATTGCTTTATATCTAAAGTCAATCAGTCCATATAATGGTTATGTGGTTTTTTTTTATGTATTATTCACATATTACACATTTATACTCACTGATGATGTTAGTACCAATTAATACTCTATTGCTGTACACGAGAAAAATAATGTTCTTGAATTTTTTTTATTCATATCCTTATATTGATGTTTCAGGTGATGTACATGGCCAATATTCTGATCTCTTAAGGCTTTTTGAGTACGGTGGATTACCTCCTGAAGCCAACTACTTGTTTTTGGGGGATTATGTGGATCGAGGGAAGCAGAGTTTAGAAACAATTTGTCTTCTCCTTGCTTATAAAATAAAATATCCTGAAAACTTTTTCCTGTTAAGGGGAAACCATGAATGTGCTTCTATAAACCGGATATATGGATTTTATGATGAGTGCAAGAGAAGGTTTAATGTAAGGTTATGGAAGACATTTACAGAGTGCTTCAATTGCCTGCCCGTGGCAGCCCTTGTTGATGAAAAGATTTTGTGTATGCACGGAGGACTTTCTCCTGACTTACTTAATTTGGATCAGATTAGAAATCTACAGCGGCCCACAGATGTTCCTGATACAGGTTTGCTTTGTGATCTCCTTTGGTCCGACCCAAGCAAAGAAGTTCAAGAATGGGGAATGAATGATAGAGGAGTTTCATATACATTTGGTGCTGATAAGGTGTCAGAGTTTCTTCAGAAACATGATCTTGATCTTGTTTGTCGTGCACATCAGGTTAAACTTCTGCCTTTGGTACTTAATGTGTTACCACATCTTCAGGATTGTGTTTGCATATCCATTTGTATTTCAATGACTAAAATGACTGAAATTAATTTTTTTCCCAGCAATTTTAATCTGTCTCTTAGCATTACTGCCAATACTTAATTTTAGTAAACTGGCAATTACTTTTTACCTTCTATATGTGACAACTTTATGCATGAACCTAAACTGCTTCGAGTGCCATGCCTTAGCTTTAGCATCCGATGCTTTTTACTGTACATTCCTTCATGTTTAGATTACGGGATTGTAGGTCTCAATCAACAGTGCTATTTGAAAATAAATTGTTTTTGTTTTTGGCAATTTCTTACCAGGTTGTGGAAGATGGATACGAGTTCTTTGCTAATCGACAGCTTGTAACAATATTTTCGGCACCTAATTATTGTGGGGAGTTTGACAATGCTGGTGCTATGATGAGTGTTGATGAGACACTAATGTGCTCTTTCCAAATATTAAAGCCAGCTGATAAAAAAGCAAAGCACAGTTTTGGAAGTACAACCACTGCTAAGCCTGGAAACTCCCCAGCAGGTGTAAAGGTAGGAAGATTAAGTATTGGCTGACAACGTTTGCATGGCATCAGTAGGTACATATCTTCTAATGCTAGTGGTGAATAACCCTTTCGTGCAAATGTAGATATTTCGGGCTATCAGTGTCTAGTGATTTGGCTTTTTTGTACACACGTGAGCTTTTTATCTTGCTGAGAATTTATTTTTGAGGCTTCAAAAAGTAATAAATGAAATAGGCACTTGTCATGATTATATAAAACTGAGATGAGGTGGTTGTGCTTGGGAGAGGTGGCTGGCTCGTTGGAGGAGACATTTGCCACTTGCTAGGTTATTTTGTGGTATTTTCTTCCTGGTTTTCAATTTGATTAGTTATGTAGAATTTCCATGGATTCAGCCATTTTCAACATGATTAGAATGATCTTGTTTCATGTGCTAACCCCCTCCTGCTAGGAAACATTGTAGAAATTGAATTTAGCAGTGAAAAAAATACACAGTAACTAAGCTTTTCTACTAAACATGCATCAATGCAACCAAAGGTATTGGATGTATCAGCTGTTTCGTATTGTTCCGACCCCAATCAGTTGATGGGTGCTGCTGTTGCTTGTTTCTTTGGGCTTGAGAAAGTGCAACTTTGCACTGAATAGCTGAACCATACCATGTAGGCAGAATTTACCAGCTGTGTGGGTTTTGAATCTTATTGCTTGGACTTGGAAGCACCCTTAGACAGGCTCATGACATCAGATTGCAAAACCCTGATTAGTGCCGCACACAAAGGGTGTGCCTGTGTGGGGACACCTAGTTTTTGACCAAAATTAGCTAAATTGTAATGTCCTAATCAGTCACTCAATTCAAGCGATGATATCACATCTTTTAGCACTGCAGTGAATAGTGTCCATGCTTTCTATTTTATGTTTTCACACTTACTCATTCATCAATATATTCTAAATCTTTCTCATTATCCGATGCAGTCCTTCCTGGGAGCGAAAGCATGAAATGAAATTTCGCAAAAAGATTGCTGCCTGCTACTTCGGGTTAGCTTGGACTTAAACTCCTATTGGTTGCAACAAGGGAAAGTCGAGGTCCTTTCATCTATGATATTTTGGAATTGTAAAATCAAAGGGAAGCACCATTATGAACCATGTAAACAATTGTTTTTTATTGGTACAAATTTGCATTTCGAGATGGAAAGTCATAATCTGCTTGTCTTCGATGTACACTAATAGCTTATTTTCTTAACTGTAAGCTTCTCAAGCGTAGATGGATACATTAGCATCTCTTGCTGAGAACCATTTATAAATGCTTAATACGATTGGCATATATGGATGCCAGTTGAGGCTGGTAAAACAGAATGTAGTCCAATCTCTTTGTTTCTCGTTTTGATTGTCTTTTGTGTGTGTGATAATTCTAGTTTGATCTGGGATCACCGTCGTTTTACTTTATTTTTTTCTGAGATTTAATTCGAGGCATTGGTTCCCCTTCTCGAGATGTTCAACCTGTAGAACGGAGTTCGATGGAGTAATTAAAGTTTATGGTTTCGTACAGTTTTCGTGGAGGAAAATTACGGATTTTTGGGGGAAAATGGGCATTTGTGGGGAAAACTGAATCTACTTTTGTTTCCTTAATACCTGTTGGAAGCAGAGGTGGGTTCGTGCATCTTTGCTCTTTGAAAGCTAGTTCTGCCTACTGCCGATTCTTCTACATGTCGAGTGCATTCTTAGTCGCAAACATTTGGTACGATATTACGTTCGTTTTTTCTTTTTCAGTCTGTTTAGTTAAAAGATTCTTATATGTCTAAAATTGAGTTCGATATTGTAAATTCAAGTGTCATTCTCAATATGTCATATTATTAAAAAAAATTCTTCTTAATATTTATTAGATAAGTTTAAATACTAAAAATTGATTTGAGAGGTAGAAGATGTAGAATTTCACAAAAAGGAATTCTGAAATCAAACTCTTCATACATATACTTGGTTCTGGACTCAGTTCAAATCTTATAAATTTAATTATGTTCATGTAGTAACTATATATTTATTACTCCATTTGGAATATTTGAGTAAAATAATACCTATTTCTAATATGATTTCTACGATTTTTTTTCCCTCTTGTTTATTACAAGTATGTAAAAGACTTGAGATTTAGATAAGAAAAATTACAGTAAAACTATACTAATTTAATGTTATTTTAAACTTGTAAATGAACATTTTTTTTAAGATAATAGACATAAAGAGAGGAATAAAATAACTAGTAATCTGTATTCTTTCAAAAAAGGTGCTAACTATTGTTTTAAAATCAATGTTTAAGCGATTACAATCAAGCTCTTGTTAAAAATTATAACCATCTGCATTAGTCCATTAAACATTACAGATTCTAACTAAAAATTTGATAATGATATGATTCATTTAATGAAACTTAGATTATTCAATGAAAAAATAATAAAAGTAGTGGCTCCACTCTCTTCAAGTAAATCAGTGGTAGTTAGTATGTTGCAGTTAAAATCTACATTCTGCTGGAGCAAAAAAAAAATATAAAAATATACGTCTTGTGCATTAATATATATCCACTTCATCAAAACTACAGCCTCGTGACCTCCCATTACATCACCATACTTTCATTTCTCTCAAAAGGTTACAATTATTTTGCTTTGAAGACAAACTTGTGGTGATGTAAGTGACATCTGGCTTTGTAACTTTACTTGAAAACGTATAAATCTGCCGACCATCTAACCAAAAACTATTGTAATAGCACACAGTTTGATTGGTTTGGTTGAGTAGTCATAGTAACTAACATCATCAATCACCAATTAGCTATAATTGAAATACTATGTTGATGTTCCCTCCCATGCCTTGTCCACGCTTCTACAGTATCATTTTGTCCTCATATTATCCTCCTAATGTCACTATCTTCAATGTCACACTCATCAACTATGCGACAAAATCCAAAGAAAGAGGACTTGAAAGTGACCTTCATTCATCTTAACCTAATAGTCCAAGTTCCATATTCATAATTCTCCATGATTGAATTCTGAGAGACCCTCTTTCCCCTTGAATATTCAGGATCATGTAACATCTATTTTTTAATAATTGATCACAAACTTATTCTGTGTTGTTGTTTACTGAAGATATCACTGTAGAAGCACTTTAATAAGTAACGTGTCACATGGAAAGGACCGTGCTTAGCAGTTGGACATGGTGGGTTTGCATTTGATATACACTTATTTTAATCAAGTAATTCCACTTGTTGATACTAAATTAAATCTTCTAAAACTTGTTAATACTCAAGGCTCAATATTCGTCAGCACTTATTTAGGTTTTCCTATGTTCTTTTATCTATTTATTAACATAATGATTCCTTCAAGTATGAAACACTGCATCATTTGATTGGAGTATGACGTAAAGTAAGAGTAGAATAAAGCATCTGTATTTTAGAAAGAAATAAGGAGAATACCACCTGCAAGTTCATACGGGTAAAAATAGCATATAATATGTTATGCAAGATCAGTTAGCTCTAACATTCTTTAAGTCCTTTCTTAAAGTGTTTATTCTCCTGAGAAGTGGTTATGGTTTCGGAAGAGATTTTTATAAACACTTCGATCAAGTCAGTAATGATCTAAGTAATAATATATGAGTAGGATCAAAATAATCTCATGTTCTTATTTATAAATATTCTAACGGACTTTTGAATGTTTGAGACATGAACTCAATTCACTAAAGATCTCATCTGAACCTCTTTACATGTTCTAAGTGATTAGCCATATCTCGTTCTAATAATACATAATCAGAAAAATCTCATTAATAAATACATATTCAGTTCAACTTATGAAAAAATAAATGACATAAATAGTATAAATATAGTTTAGATATGGAGTCATTTAACATTCAACAATATATTTTTAAATTTAAATAGATAGTGGTAGAGAACTAATAAATAAAATTAAAAGTACAATTGAAGTTTTTTATAAATCATTATTACTCATTTCAATAATCATCATGAGATATGAAATGAAATACAAAGGTTGACCCCATGTGCATGTGATTTGTGAGTCTCAGCCTAATTTTCTAACAGAAAATTTCGTACTTCATTCTCAAATAATGACTCATTTTTACTTTAAAAAAAATTAGCAGCCATGAAAAAAGTCACACATACCTTCGGAACTGAGGGCCCAAAGCACCGAACAACTGCTATTAGTTTTCCATGATCAAACGAAGAATAAATGGTGAAACAAAAAAACCGAACCAAACATTGTTGTCGTGGAAAAAGATTTTGATAAAAAAAGGACATGAACATATCACATCACTTAAAATACCAACCTTCATAAGTAGACGTGCTTCTGCCTCTCACGTCAACGTATAGTTCAACTCTTTATATATATAAACAATTCGTGGAACAAAAAAGTGTTTGAATTAGTTTATTTGAAAAAAAAATATCGTTGTTTTAATAACTTTTACTGATATTTAATCATTTAATAAATAAGTTAATATTTCGTATCAATAATATGAATATATATATGAATTTTTTTTAACCTTTGAAAAAGTCATATTATCTGCTTCGTTTCTTCATCGTATTCTTTCGTATTCACACCCCACTTCATTCAAAGCTCTGCCCGACAACCACGCAGAGAAGATTAAAATAATAAAAAATAAAATCTTAACCCAAAACTGATGAAAACGGTATTAAATTTCCATGGTCAAATGATGAATCCGGAATAAAACAAAAAAGTCATTGGGACCTAATTGTGGTGGAAATATTTTTTCTATGTAGAAAAAGTCATCTCATACTTCATCCTTTCAAACCATTTATTATGAATGAATTACTATTTTTCAAGCAATAAAATCCTCTAATATTGTTTAGAATCATAAAAGAAATAGGAAAACGATTAGAATATATTTTTAAAAATATGTTTAATATTATTAATTAAAATATTAACTAACCAACCAAAAATTTAAAAGAATAATATTTTTAATAATCTTTGGTTTAAACTTAAGTTGAATATTAATTTTTATTAGTATTAGAGAAATTAAATTTATAAAATAAATAAAAATAATACTTAACATATATTTAGATTCTTTGTCACGGATTGTCCTAAATCCACTAGTTAGAATCTACTATATATTCCTCGTAATGTATCTAATTGCAATGTATTTAATCATTGTACACAGAATATTTAGCCATTAAGTCAACCCACTAAATCAATTTAGTCAGAATTGTAAATGTGAAATTTTACATCATAATAAATAGATAAATTAAACAATACATAAATGAGAAAGATTCTTAAGTTTTATTCTCTCCAAAGTTGGAAATTTTCAATAGAACTAGTAATTTTTTCAATAAATATTTAGAAGTTTTCCTTGAACTGGGAAGGGAAAAGAAATAAACCATATACACTTTGTGAAACTCTTTAAAGCTATACATCAGATAGTAAAAGGGCTCCATCCAAAAAACACAAAACAAACACTCCTTAACTACATCACAAGAAGTTTCTGTTTTTGTTTTTGTTTTTGGTTTTACAGAGCCACCTAAGTGATCTTTTCTCTATAATTCCTACAAAATTGAATGAAACAGTGGGAAATGGCACTCTTCAAGAAAGATCACCATTCTTCACACACCACCACTCAAAATCCAAGAATGTCCTGCAACAACACGTTAATTAATAAGACAACACAAAAAAACTATCAAAAATTAAGAAAATGATAACTTCATAAACTTACTCAATGCTTGGTGTGCAGATATACGTTTAGAAGGATCTCTACAAATCATCTTCCTAAGAAGATCCTTAGCGGGAGCAGACACACACCTAAAAGCTGAGGTAGGAAACCTAAGATTAGCTCTTAAAACAGCTTCGAAAATTTGTGCAGCAGAATCTCCATAGAAGGGTGGAAAACCACTCAACATGGCGTAGAGAATGACCCCACTGCTCCAAACATCAACTTTTTCGTCGTAGTCCCTCCCCATGATAACTTCAGGCGCAACGTAATAAGGGGTGCCCACCACGCCGCTCATGGTCCTGCCCTCACCGAACCACTCTGCGGAGCCGAAGTCGGAGACTTTAAGGTTGTTGGCTTCGTCGAATAATAGGTTTTCGGGTTTGATGTCTCGGTGGGCGAGGCCGAGCGCGTGGCAGTGCGTGAGGGCTTCGAGAAGGTGCCTGGTGAGGGAGGCGGCGCGGGGCTCCGGCAGGGGGCCGTCGGCGATGCGGTCGAAGAGGGTGCGGGGCTGGCAGAGCTGGAGAACGATGGTGGAGGTTTGGGCGTCTTGGAAGGCGTCGATGATTTTGAGAATGTTGGGGTGGGGAGCGAGGAAGGTCATCGCTTTGGCCTCCACTTCGAGGCAGTGGCGGTCGGTGACGTCGGCGAGGAGGCGTTTGTTGATGAGTTTGAGAGCGTAGAATTGGTTGGATGAGGGGTGGAAGCAGCGGAAGACGGTGGCGAATTTGCCTCGACCGATTTCTTCCAATGGTTGGTATTGTTGTTTCTTGAGGTTTGCTTCTTCTTGGTGCATTTTCTGGTCTGTGGAAATTCTTAATGTGGAATGAAAGGGCTGTGTGAATGGGTATATATAGAATGGGTTGTGTTGGAGAAGAATATACGAGGGGATATTCGGTGTATTGCTCACTGGTACTGTTATTCAGTTCATTATATTGTGGAACCACCTCTCATTCAATATTCACCCACCTTTGATGCAACTTTTATCATTTAAATTTAACTCACCATAATTTGATCACAATATTTATAAGTAAAAAAGATAATATAATCAAATTTTGTAAATGTAGAGATAATTTTGCTTAAAAAATATTTAACAAAATATTCCCTTCTGGGATACAAGGTAAAAAGTTTATCTTAAAAAATATTTCAATATTCTAACTGCATATAATAGCAATATATTTTAGATATGAGTTTGAAACAATTTAAATAACTAATACTTAAATTAGTAATCTTATTTGGTGTAACAACTATTATTAGATAATGACATGATACTATAATTTTTTTTTATAAACTATAAAAACAAGTTTAATGGGTTACCTTTTTTAACGGGTAAAACAAATTTGTATCAGTTCGAGTATATTTTATTCTTGTTGATAGTTTATTTCTGTTTTATCATATTCAGCATACTTTCAAAATTTATTGTGTATCTTGTCTTAAAAAGAATATTGTGTATTCAGATTAGTTTCATACTTCCTACCAAAAAATATTTAGTTTCATACTGACTGACAATATAGTGAAAGTATTTCCTTGAACGAAAAATAGTAGGTATCAGTAACGTGTAATATTTATATTTAGAATTTAACTATAATACACTTAGTATGATCTTTTTTACATCATTAGCTGATTAGAAAGCAATTTAAATTTCATGTTTAAAATTTTAGTGACTTTCAAATTTCAATATAAAATATGTAATTAAATGAAATCATTTTTATATAATTAAATAAATTTTAAAATATCATATCATTACAGATTATATGCTTTAGTAAAAAAATAAACCCTATCTTGTTATACTATCATTTAACGATAAATTGAATTAAATTGTATATATACAGATCATTTAACCCCTAAATGTTTCGTGTACTATTATCTACTCAAACTGAACAAGATTATTCTTAAAACATTTGCAATCTATATAAAAAAAATGCATTTATATTACTAACTCGTTTTAGTTAAAATCTGTTTTCTAAAAAAATTTAAGTAGTATTTTAAAAATATAAACAAAACGTAAAATAGTTTTAACCCTAACCAATGAAAGTGTTAACTTTTACCCACTGAGGAAAAAAAACCATCTCCCTGTTTGTTTTCTCATAGAAATGTCATTTATATTCCTTACTCCCACAAATGAGATTAAGCAAAAACTACTTCCATGCACTTCATATAATTTATGAGTAACCAAAAGATTTTCTTTGAAAAACTTAAACCAAAACATTTAAATCTTTATAAATATTAATACATATTTAATCTTAAAATAAATTAACTTGACCACAGATAAACTACAAAACCATAAAATGATACAGTTAAAAAATGTTATAGAATGGAATGAAGTGGACAAAAAACTGAAATACAATGACGCTGTGTATCAAAATAAAATTGCAGCACAGTTACAATCATTATTTATCAATTTACTATAAAATGTAACAACTAAATCATGTATTCCAATGTTCAGAAACGTTAAACATTGGTATTCTCATTTCCTTACTCATCTGAAAATAAGTGCTAAGTTTAAATATTTCATTAAATACAAAAATAATATTGCATAACTTAAACGACCTTTTAGTAGCATTTTTATAAGCCCACATAAATGTAATATCAGTGTAAATTGGACAGAAGTGAACTAAAGTTTCCTGGAGAAGGTAGATAGAGCAAATTCAATGTACAGCCTCTGTGCATGCATCAGACAAATCGAATAACGCAGAAAAGACATGGCCTTTTATGTGTAGCACTACTACACTTTCTTTAAACTCTTCAGTAGCCTAAAAAGAAAAAGAAATTCGGTAAAACAAATAACAGCCTGAGCCATAATTGACGAAACAAATCAGGAATGTACTCTTGTACAGATCCGAGGCAAAAGTGACTCGATCAAATCAAATTACTAAAAATCCATCAGAAATCTCGCTACTTATGGTAAGCGTCTCAAAGTGATGTCAATTTAATTCAACTTGGCTAATCACCTCTCAGCAAAGGCCCTAACTTTACATGGACTTTGGTCCAGCGACAAAACTTCCAAGATAACGGTCCCAATATTTATCAGATGCGATTCTGAATATCGTTGTTGCTGCTTGGCCCCCATCCGAAACATATTCCATAGCGAAGCTTGGAATTCCTCCCCTTCGGGGGCAACGTTGGCGTTCAAAGCTGAACTTGAGTCATGTGTCTCTGAACAATGGCCAGTCAATCCAATATGCGGGGTTAATAGTTTTCATACAAGTGTATAATGTTGAAAACGAGATGAACTTAAAAGTTAAAAATGATTTCATAATTAAGAGGATACAGAAAATTATACACACTGCATAGTAGTCAGTTGACCAAAAGGGCAGCAAAAAATAAGACCAAATAGCACGATAAAATGGAGCAGGGCTTATTGGCACCTCTCTCTTTTCTCTTCCCCCCATCCCTAATGTACGTTTACAGAGTTAGGGAAGCATGAAGAGAATAGAAAGGTGGGTGCCAGTAAAATCTCCCTAGATTTGATTGGCTGGAGAAGCAAAATTTTCCAGCACAAAATCATAATGGCTCAATTTGGGCTAGGCCACCAGCTTGTTTAGATCAATATAGATGAAAGCACGGGTTCTAGGCAACAGGAGATAATAACAGAGATGACTTGAGATGTATTCTGCACAATATATTTGTTTGTCTTTATTTATTATAAGCACTATTAAGTTGTAAGAAAATATGTTTTATTTTGCTAATGAGAGGGTTCAATAATACCCATCAGACATAAAAATGGTCAATATAACTATATAATTTAAAATCTCACATGATTGTTTATTCTATTCTCCCATGAACTCTTGCTCGTGTATCCCGTGACTCTCTTTACAAAACCAACATTTCCTCTGCCCCCTGACTTCCATCAAACTCTTAATTTTTAATGAAATGCCTTTTTATTTAAAAAAGAAAAGGGCGACCTGGTGACAAGCCCAACTGCAGAACCTCATAAAGGAATTACGAAGGCCACATTTATTTATTCATAATTTTTCTATTGCCAGACACTCCCACCTACATGAATCCATGGTGGAGCCCGACATTCCATTACAGTTGAAGCCATACAGCACGTCACTAGTATTGGACACAAAGATGAATTTCCGTTCCTTCATCTCGTTTTTATTTCACGTGATATTCATGTTTCAATTCATTAAACATTGGAGACGAGAGTGATTGATGAAGCCAGTTGGACTTAGAAATGGATAGAGAAAATGACGATTTTGGAAAGAAAAAAAAATAAAAAAATAGGAGAGGAAGTGATACACGAGAAAGTGTGCGCGGAAGAGTTGGATACATAGTCATGTGAGATCTTAAGTTGACCGTTTATTTTGATCCGACGGTTATTATTGAGTCCTCTTATTCTCACAATAAAACATCTTTCTCACTAGTCAATGCGGTAAGATCCCAATTGTTAATAACGCAATCGATTGATTACGAGGCAAGCTGCACAGCGAATGCAAGCTTCCATGCCCAAATCCTAATACAGAGCATTGTAAAACAATTATGCCTCCGGGATTGAAATTTCTAAATCACTACTGCGAGAATGCCATTGAACATGCTCTGCATGTGCAAAAGTGATTAAAGTAAAAGAGAACGATAATTTTGATTTGCTGGCCTGGAATGCCTGCAACCTGCCCAAGGCCAGTCCAGCTTTGTGCTGCCCTGATCCGTAATTGGCCCAATCTGATTTGAATAGGCCTCTTTTTCCGTATTATATTATAAATGCAAAGTAAATTGGGTAAATATTACCATATTCAACTTACATTAATTGATGTCAGAAAGGAGCCTCTAGTGATTCATCCCAAACTTCTGCACTTCCATTGGATGCATCCTCTACGTCTTCTTCCATTGAAAGCCTAATATATTCTCTGTGAGCAAAGCGATCCCACTCTGTCAATGTGGGATTCTCACGTTCCTGTTCACACAAGGACACAGACCAATACAATCAAAACTCACAAAATATAGTCAACCATACTCACTCAACAGTGAAATAACTTATATCAAATATTCATTCACCTGACGAATCAAAAATGGGTCACGCGTTTCAAAGGCCATGAACTTATTCAGATTGAACAGGATATTGAAAACACTTCCTGAGAGTTTACCGCCTTTCAGGTCTCGCAGAGTTATATAGGTCTCATCCTACAGAATCAAGCATTTGAACTTAAAATTAAGGAAAAAAAATATCTCAAATAAAACATAAAATCAACCAAAAGATGGAGAACAGAAAATAAAACGAGCAACCAAAAAATTGAAATTGGGTATGTCGTTTGTCCAAGACAACAGAGTTTAAACTACAAACTACATTAACATATCATATTCCATCTAAAATGACTTCCCAAGAACATAATGAAGAATCAATTGACGAAAGATTGAAAGACAAACCTCAGGTCCAACCATGTCAATAATCTGGCACAGTATATCCTCAAATAGCACAGGTTCTTGGGCCATGCACTCCATTCGATGCAATTGCTCCTCATAAAAAAATTGCAGTTCATTCCGCGTCAGAACTCCATTTCCATCCAAATCAATGCACTTAAACCTAATCATGACAAATCAAATCACAAATAATAACTAATTAAAGTCAACCACAAAGGTCAAACATCTAATGTTCACTTAAGAGTGCACTCGGTAGGAAATGAAAAACAAAATAGAGGGAAGTGAAAAGGCCAAAAAGTGAAAATCTTCAAGAAAAAGAAAAACGGAAGAAAAAAATAATCAAACATCCAAAGTTCTCCCATTTTTTCCATATATCAAGCAGCCCAAATGTCCATCAATCCATTTCCCCTGTCCTGTTTTCAGCCTCACCTTTTGTTGAGGCTAAACTTAAGCATACTACCCTAGTACACAAAGTTTACAATATCATATGACCTGAAGGACTTTCTTTTCCCAAGGCAGGTGTTTGGATATGTTTGAAACTGTTTCCCAAACGGTTTAAAAAATTAAATGAATAAAACCTGTTTGAGAGATTGTTTTCACCGTGCAAATATTTAAAACAGTTTTAGATTGCTTATGCCTTCTAGAGTTTGTAACTTGAAATCATTCAAAATAAAGGAAACACCTGGTGAAAGTCGTTTGGGGGAAGGGGTGCGGGCAGTGTTAAGCAAATATAGTGGTTAAAGGATGGGAAACAAAATACCAATACTCAAGACTCGGTTCAGATGATTTATCCTCTTCTGACAGTATGAAGTAAACAAAATCTTCATAACCCATCTTTCCCTCAACCTTACTGGTAAACCTTCTAGGAACCTGAGATAATATTAAAGTGAATCAAAATTTGCATCTTCAACAAATTATCTGATAATTCATATAAACAGATGTGAAAGGATAATGCATGTGTATTACGAGAGAACGGTAGGTCTTTGGGTTGTCTGTGGCCCTGGACAACAATAGTTAAATTACACGACAGAAGCAACACATGATATAGTAATCCACACCAACCTGGGAAAATATTCTATCAACAATTCGATAGGTAAGCGCGTGGTTACCATATCTGATAAGATTCTCTTTGTCTATCAGGAAATCATGATCTGTATCCAGCTCCCAAAACTTGCAGTATATAACATAAAAATGTTCGTAAGAAAAGTACCTGTACACAATATTGAGGTAAAAAAACAGTAAGGCGTCTTAATATACATATATTTAGTTCATCATTTGAACAAAGAAACCATAGTCATTTTACGTAGTAAATGGAAATGACATCTTCAAAAAGTACCTCAAAACCTTGTTTATGTCCTCTTCTTCATCAGCATGCTGCATTGCATCAATTATGTTTCCACGCTTCAGCTCCCTCAGGGTGAGACGACCGTTTCCTGATCTATTAATGTAGTAATATATTCTGTATATGACAGTTTCAGCTGGACCATCAGAAAAACAAGTAGTTACGAACATTGCAACACAAAAAAGACAAAAAAAGAACACTATGTCAGACATCAGCCTGATAGATGATTATGTCAACAAAGTTGAAAAACTGGTTAGATGGGAAAATGCCAGCTGGAATTATTTCAGTAAGGGTAAAGATGATCAACAACAGAGCTGGCAAGTAAGTGGGTTGCTTAAGCGGGAGAAAAGTAAATGTTTAAAGAGTATCCAATACATTTGGATTGATTAAGTGAGATTCTTGACAGGACACCGTTTGGCTTGAGTAAAGAAAAAAAAAAAAAAACTATTTGTCCAAAACAATTGCTTACAAACAGCAGCTGCAGCCAATACCCAACGATTTTCAAAGGAACACATAGCTAGTAACATTTTTAAGGTAAAGATTGAATCAAATTTCACGAAAGCACCCTACATGTAGAATTGAAAAAAAAGACATGCACTGTGTCAGAAACATGCAGCCTAGTTTTGCTCACGTCTCCTTACTTAAAATGTTATAATTTTTTACTGTTCATCTATTGTATGATTAATATGTCAATTCGATACGATTCACAATTCGTAAAATATCTCTTCCAAATCACAATATATGATAGTCATAAAGCAGATTTACTGATTCACAATTCGTAAAATAGCTCGTCCAATTACGATTTGTAAACTAGCTGCTGGGATTCAGTAACCATGACTGGAAAATTCTAAAACTCCCCCTCATGCTAAAGCTGTATAAGTAGGAGCAGAGAACTACGCCCCAAAAAAAGAGGCTAGGGATAGTTTAAACTAGACAACACATGTGGAGCCCATGTGCCATTAAGAACATCAGGTGAAAAAACGCTCACAAAGGCACATAAGAGGTTCTCCGATAATGGCACCCTGAGGGATGGTCAATTGGTGACTTCTGAACAAGACAAAGGTGTCTGATTGAACAACCAAAGATTAAACACGGTTAATCAGCCTCAACCATGGTATTAAAAACAGAAAAATAAAGGCCAAACTAGAGAAGATTTGCATTTTAGGGCACTCAGCAACGAAATAGTTATATGATAGGTCATGAATGAACTTATTGAAGCCAAAAGTGTTTGGATGGTATCAAATAGAGATGTATGTCAAAGGCAAAACCCAAAAGAGATGAGCAAAAAATAAAGCTGAGGGTTGAAGATGGTCAATAACTATTCTATGTAGTAGTTCCCCTAATTCTACATAGCAAAAAAGAGAAATGCCCATCAGAGTGGATGTTGTGGCTCTAGTATAATGTTAGAATTAATTTAAAGAATAAAATGGAGAAAGAATAAATACAATAGAATTCATATTGACTTCATATTATATGATGCATTACAATTTGATGGTAAAACCTAAATCACTAATCCTTATTTTTGTACTAATAACCCTAACTAAATAGGCTAACAAATCACATGAATTAGAAAGCATGCAAACTAAGATAAGCAATCACATCCTTCTAAGATACTAAAATATTACATGATACTGATATTATGGGATAGTATAACAAACCAGACCATAAAAAGTTGCTCCCAATTCATTTCAATAAATCCAATAAAGTGGTCAGATATAGACAAAGGATATGTCATAAGACCTAGCACAAACAATAAAGCATTCTCTGGGGCATGGAGTGTGTAATTTGATAATTAGAATCTCAAGCGTAATGTCTCTTCACATATTTTCCAGTAAAATATCAGAAAACAAGTTTTCGGACATACCCAGTATGTACAACTTGATTTAGCCAACATGGGTGACGGCAGAACACTACAGCTTTCTTTACGAAAAAATTTTCAACAGAGACGGGAATTTCAACTAGGGGGAGTGTCAGAAATTTGGCAGAAAAGGTCTACAAAAGGCTAATGTGGGAAGTGTGAGAACAATGCAGCAAAGCTGCCCAATCTCTCTGAATATCCGAAATAGTGACTCCAGTCAAGAAGTCAGGTAGAAATACACTGCCATAAACTTTACTGCAGTTCATATTAATCATTTATAATGTAGCATTAACACAAAAAGCTCCAGGGTAGAAGACAGTCACGCCTTCCAATGACCCCTACAATGGTTTTGTTTAGAAATGAAGCATGGCAAGAATTTCAAATTTATGAACCGATGTCTACATTTAAACTTACATGAACCCCTAAATACAAGGTCATAACCAAGATGGAAGACAAACCATATCTTTCTTGAAACTCAGGTGTGCTCTGCAGAAACTCCAATCCTGGATGAGTTGCCAAAAGTTCACGTAGCACGGGTTTGAAATCATCCTGGCATGAAGTATAACATAGTTAGAAACAAGATAGACAAGAATATAATACCAAAGACAGGAAAACCAACAAAAAGTGCCAATAAAATAATAAATGACACTAGAATCAGATGGGAATCAAAGAAATGACATATTTTGATATGTGTAACACATAGAGGAGGAGAAAACTAAATGAAATGAAAAGCGGGAAATATAAAAGCAATAGAAGCAAAATACCTGAGTAAGGTACTTGAGCTGTGGTTGCTTTAAAATTGTGTATATTTGGGTTGCTATATCTTTTGTCAACATGTTTCCATTGATCCAATAATCAATAAATGCTTTCCTATAGGAATATTAAATCAAGGAATTAAACATAAGAATTAGGAATTACTAATTACAGAGAACAGAACCATTCAAGTATAGTTCCTCAGTCATGGAAGGACTTAAATAAAAATATGCTCATTTTATAAATAAACATAAGGTCGTTCAAGCAGGAAATCAATCACCATACTGAAAAAATGAACTTAAATAGCAAGAAGCAAGAGTAGCTTCTGGTTTAACACTAAACACGAGAGAACCATAGAGAATTCTTGGCCAAGCAATGTGTACAACCATGTTGTGGGCATATGCTTATTTCTGCCGACTTGCCTCTTCCTATTAGTGTTAGATTACTTCAATTTTCACTTGAACAGTACAGCATCAAATACTGTTTTACATCTCATGGTAGGCAGAACCAAAAACCTTCATTATTCAATAGATGATCTAGAGAAGAAACTTAATGTTCTTTCCTTTCTAGTCAAAACTATTCTGACATACTTTTCAGTTAAGATCATGTGTGTTGATAGCAAAGGAGAAAGCACTCGAGAGGGAAAAAGATATAAACATTTAATTCGTGGAATAAATCATAACTTTTACAGCCTCTTCAACAAGCCATCATTTATCTTTCAAATGACAGTACTTTCCTGGTTTCCTTTCATACACTTTTGACATGTCAAACGAGGTACATTTCTAAAGGTCCAAATTCAATACTTACTACAAATTCGGTTCTTAAATTTTACAACAGATAAAGTCAGTATTATATTTCAAAATGTCTGTTACATTTTTATTTTTTTTTTGTCAGGGGAAGGGTGGGGAATTAATCACCTCTTTTTCAACAGCTCTCAAAGGAAATTCCCTAGAAAAGAAAACTTTCCCTAGAAAATATAATATAAACACACTATCTCAAGTGATTTCTATCACTTTTGAAGTCTGTATATTTATAAGATGACTCATAATTTGACCAAGAAAACTCATTTGTTTGTTTAAGGTTGATTTCTAACAACTTTACCAATCATTCCTCAGATTAGTTACTATCATCACCACTGTTGACTTCGCAATGATATAATGCAACTAATTTAAATTTCAAATCCTAGAAAGTAGTGGGAAGAGATATTTGAAACCGCAACTAAATTATGGATAGGGGACAGGGCATAGATAAATTGTTTATGGCATTTGTGGAATATAGATAAATAGAATCAAACAAATCAAGTGAGGCCATTGATATAGTAGCATGTAAACAAATGCAACCCACCTCCCTTGAGCTTGATATATGAATCCAGGATAGATCCACCACTACCAGTACCATATCCATTTATACTTTCATTATAAACATGTAAAACTCAGAACAACTCACTGAAGATGACTCCAATATGTCAAAGAATCATTCAATCTAACGGGAACTATAGAATGTTTCTATCTTTTAAGAGACGGATTATTTGGGAAAGGGATTTAAACATTGATACATTAAAGCAGTAGGTTAATCTGTGAATAAGGTATAACTTGAGAATCTTGTAAGCTTAAGGCTTTGTATAATGAAGAATTCAATTTGTAACCTAACATAACAAACAATATACTGGCTAAATCCTTAAAATAAAAATCTAATCATACAAAAAATATTGGGAGGGAAAAACGAACACACAGGGAGGGAGTGGACAGTTTAAGTTGCCCCTAGTTTGATTAGCCAGTGGAATAAAGAAATTAATTATCAAAAATAAATAATGGGATAGTCAGGAATACAGGTGTTTTGGGTTCCAAGCTCTTTCCTTTTTCTGAATAATTACATAGTATTTATCAGGTTCCAGCTCTATTCAATGTCATGACATAATAAAAACTTTAGATATCCAAACAGCTAAATCCAAGAACCACTATCCACAGCACAAATGCATAGTTTTTTAAAATAATAATGATAATAATAAAGTACACACCTTGTCACAACTCCAGTTCCATTGTCAATCTTTCTGAAAAGAGATGTGGAAAAAAAAGATGGCAGCTTGCATACTTCCTTAGTAACTGCCTTGAATTCTGCCAACCAAAGAAACAATTAGAACAGAATTAAGCCAGTATTACAACTATTCATTTTATTACAGAGTAGTTTTCAGATCCATAGTCACTTATTGACTTATGAAAGCATTAAACTATTTTCTGTATTTAAAATGAGAAGGGGTTGTGATTGCTTATAAAGCTAGGATGTGCTCGCTATTGGAAACAGCAGTTTCCCCAATTGCCAATTGCCCCTTCCAACTTAACAGCTCTATATTCCCAATATCTCACCGTGTATCTGCAGCCCATCCATGTGATCATGAAATAAATGGTCAACTCTAATAAGGCATTGTTCTTTTAGTTCATTTGGAGCGGGACGCCCAAATTGAAAGTAGAACTGCAAGCACACAAGTATCTACGTTATGAGCCAAAACATAGCATGAAAAGGGGAAGGAAGAGGGTGAGAAACAAAAAAGTAACACAACATACTAACAAACAGTCAGCAGACCAGGAAAAAAAGAAAAGCATGACAAATAAAAATATTAAAGAAAGCATCACAAATAAACAAAGAACATACTCGGAAACAGATACCAGATGGGCCTAACCTGAGGTATCAATTCTTTAACTGGCTCACTGACAACCTTCAAAGGAGAACCCAAGTTAGAAGGGCCAACTCTATGTTTCACTATGCGAGGGGAACCAGATGAACTCCTTGGTGAAAGAGGCGGTGCAGTGCCAGCAGGAAACATGGAAGGCAAAGAATTGCTTGAAGCATTTGGACTAGAGCAATTCCAAGGGACATTCAAGGGGGCACCTGACTTTGCTTCATTTAACAACGATGTTACCTACACACATTAACAAGTGAGACATAAGATAAGATTACGAATAAAATCACAAATGCACGAATTTATCCTCTAAAGACTGTTTAAAGGGGAAAAAACTTGACCAATAAGGAAATTCAACAATTAAAAAGAAAAGGTTAATAATCAGTATTTCATTCATGAGTATCATCAAGACTTGTTTGTATAGCTTCTGACAGTAGGCAATAGTCCTTCTTATAATAAGCTGTGGTGATTCCTCTTAAGGAGAGAGATTGAGACATAACAGTAGACATTAATCACTTATTAACATAAAAAATATGTTAAGTATATCTAGGAAAAATTCATAATAATGCTCATGAAGTAGGTGTGTGGAATCCCACACCAACGACTATCTTTTATTAACATAAATAATAACTAATAATTAACTATCCATCATTCTAACAAAAACATTGAGGATTTGAGTACTATTAGAATAATTATTAATTTATTATCTGACAGCGAAAGTTCTACCAATGGATATATAACAAGAATCGTAAAACGAACAATGTTGCAATATGTTGATTTCCTAATCGAGGAACACGTTACGAAGCGTACCAATCGATTACTCTCAGGAAGAGACAGCCACTGGTCGAAGAGCGTCTCAACGAAAGTTAGGTTAGATTTGAGTGCCAAAGCGGACACCTCAGGGAGTTGCAAGAGCTCGACATCCAACGCCGCCGTATCGCTAACGACCTCCATGCTCATCTAATTGAAACCGTGACCGTATCTCTCATTCACGAACCGAACCGCGCAAAGAGCAAAGCGAAACCTGCTTGAGCGAGCTGAATTTCAATGCCTTTGAATCGGAATGGAAGAAATGTGCTGGAGCCAGCTGCGGATTCAGCAGGAACCCTAGATCTTTGTACTCTTAGGAATTCCGATCGGTTGCCGATGTCGATTGAGGAGACGGAACGGTGAGGCGATCTGGTGAGAGGTTTCGAGGGAGAAAGAATGCGCGAGGGAAATGAAATTGGATGTGAATTTCTGTAGAGATCCACGCGAATTTGGAGGGAGAGAGAACAAATGTGTGTGCAGATACTGGGAAAAAAAATGAAGAGAGGCGTGTTGTTTTTGTATTTTTTTATTTTATATATTTAATTTCTTTGGAAATGAAGAGAAAGAGCAGAAAAAGAAAATTTGGCAGGTTGACACGTGGTGTGCTTACGGAAAATACGGTTTTTTTAGTACAATAATCAGTCTTCACATGGTGGATGATCCTACGTCTACAGTCAACACCACTTCCAAGTTCCCATCCACGGTGCCATTATTTTATGGGGGTACGACCCTAGAAGTGCTTTATTTAATTCTACGTATCCATGCTTCCATTATTGCTATTGAGTAGTATATTAAATAATGAAAGATGCTATTTGTACCATAAAAATTTATAAATTAAATTAAATAATATATATATATATATATATATATATATATATGTATGGATAAGAAATGTGATTATTTATGTGGTGGAAGGAAAAAGTAAATATACATTGGAAATTTATGAGTTTTTTCGAAATACCTTTTCTCTCTCTCTGTCAATTTACCTTTTATTTTCTCTTTGATGCATCATATTTATGTCATACAATATCATCATTTCTTGCACCAATGATGAATGGTGTTTTTCAAAACAAGCTAGGCTGTAATGTGGTGATAGAATATCATGTCACGCATCGGGATATTTGAAATTATCAAATCCACCGTGAGTTTAAAGTGTTATATTGTATAGTTAGGATAGGTTTGATGATGTTAAGTTGATTAGTTAGTGTATATTTACTTGCTTTTCTTTTACCATGTCATAATATTTTTTAATCAATCATATGTAAAGATCTTATATAACATAAGATCTTGTATAATACAAGAGAAAAATAAAAACAATTTTAGTGATCATTCATTGATGTAGATAAAGTTAAGAGCAATTTCTTTACTGAATTCAGTTATAGTTGATTGAATATTTGTAGCAAAATGTAAAATCACTTATAAAAGTATTAATCACCTTTCAACAGCGAGACTGCTTATTTTTATTGATTATAAATTATAATTGTTACAAATTTGGTATGATATGGAGTACGCTTACATATAAAAGATCTAAACATAATCTTGTAGTATTAAAAATTTCAAAACAAATTCCTTTACGTGTGCAATAGTAAGAACATTTTTTTTTAATTTTTTTTCAAAACAAATTCCTTTACGTGAGATACTTCCTAATTCATACATTATTTTTTTTTTTGGGTTAGGTCACAAGTAACGAATTGTTATTTTGTTTACCTTATAAATGTGGGTGTGGCGTAAGGTGTTGTTCTAATTTCTAACATTGTTTTTGTTTCTTGCATTTTCTTTATTTTGTTTTCATTTTCGAGTTTTTTTGCAAACTTTGACGTTCACTTTCATCCAATAATCCTTTAAGAAACCATTCAATAATTCATCAAATAATCATTCCTTGAAGCTTGAGTGAAATTATCCTAAAACCCAAGTCATTCTCCATTACCATAGACTTTTCCGACTTCCATTTTGTACTTCCGACTTGGAGATTCCATATCAAGTCGTATCAGAGTTTTGGTACACTCAAAGCTTTTGGATGTTATTCAGGGAGCAGATTAGGCATTTTATCAAACACATAGAGGACAACTTGAATTTTTTTAGATTAACTTAACTAAAATTTGTAATGAATTTTCTTGAAGAAAGGGAGAATGATGTGATCTAAAAAATAAAAATCCTTTTATCTTTTTATGTTTAATTTGGACGTCAAAACAGGAAAGAAACGAGTTTGTCTATTCCTCTTCCATCATAAATTCTATAACACTTGTTGTACTCATTTTGGTAGATTTAGAATGATGAATAATTTTTTTTATAAAAATCTTCAGTTGTGTCATATATCGGGTTGTGTCATATCTCGAGCAGTGTTTCTCCTTTGCTTACTTATCCTAGAGTGACACTTTATAACTTATCTCTCAGTGGTGCAGAGGTTCATCAAAGGGAAGTGAAAAGTTTCTCTCATGAGGTTTTTTATCTTGTGAACTAGGTCACAAATGACGATTCACCATCTTGTTTATCTCGTGGCGTAAGGTTTTTCCTAATTCTTAACACCGATTCTTATATTGTGGGTAAGGTCACAAGTGACAAATACCATTTTGCTCATCTCATGAATTTTGGTAGTGTAATGTGTAGTTATAATTCCTACAATCATCTTTGTTTCTTGCATTTTCTTTATTTGTTTTTATTTTCGACTTTTCACAAACTTTGAAGTTGATTTTCACCCAAAAATCTTTTAAAAAAAAACATCCAATAATTTATTCAAGAGCCATTCCTTTAAACTTGAGTGAAACAATCCTAAAATCCAAGCTTCTCCATTGCCATAGACATTTTTGGCTTCTGTTTTGCACCTCCAACTTCAGGATGCACAAGTTTATAGTAATTAAAAAATTAAAAAATTTAAACTTAAACCTAAACAATATATATATATAAATATAAATATTTACAAAATAAGGTCAAAAAAATATTCTTCTCCATATGTATGTTGGTTTTGCACCTATATATATATATATA
>Ga0123340_1000747_pt1 | contig 23919 bp, 15 predicted proteins | sample SirMexnodulemix_FD_89961 | JGI IMG/M metagenome (GOLD analysis project Ga0123340, IMG submission 89961) | Root nodule microbial communities of legume samples collected from Mexico - Siratro Mexico nodule mix | ecosystem: Host-associated > Plants > Roots > Nodule | place: Mexico: Nepantla...
CTGGTGCCCTCCCGCATTTCCTCGCTCTCAAATCTACGCAAATCTTCTGAAACAAACAAAAATCATCCCGCTCTTCTATCGTCGTAAACAGTCGACACCTCCAACCAAACACAACGTAAAAGAGAGTAGAAGGATTATTAGAAGCATCTATCATTTTATCACCATTGGTTAACATAAATTATCATTTTTTTTTTTCAATTTTTACATGAAATTAAATTTTATCAAATAAATGTCTATCAAATTTAACTTAATCTAATAAGAAAAATAAGTGTTCACTTATGTATTTAGTATCTCATTCCTTTCTAAATATCTATTTATAAGATATTTATCTTTTACTATTTGAATTAAGAAAATAAAAAATTATTAGAATTAAGCAACCTAACCAAGAATTTCAATTAAAGAAAATAATTAAGTTCTCAAAAAAAGTTTAAAAACAATTCCTTAACTAAAATTATAATTTAAAAAGATCAAATCATTTAATACAATTTACTATATAAAATTTAAGAACAAAACTTTATTGAATAAAAATCTCATAATTCATTGGAAAATTACTAGAGAGTAACTTATAAAGGTTGACTCTTCCTTACAGAAGACAAAAACAAGAAAACTATAGGATGAAAATAAAACTAAGTCTAGAGTGTGTTGTGAGTCCCGTTTTCTTCTTCCTCTAAACCTTTATTTGAAGGTCTCTTTTCTTCATGATTTTGGATCTAGATTATATCCCAAATATTGTTTTTCAATCCTCCTTAATATAATTTGTTTCCTTCTTTGTTACATATTATCTCGCAGATATCTTTTTTATAATTTTGTTTTAGATTTTCATTCTCGCTTATCCTTTATATAATTTGTTTCTAATCTTGTCTCAAATATGCACTTTGGATTTTTATTAACTAAGGCTAGCACAATCGAATTTGTTACATGAGATATTGTAGAAGATTTAAAGGAAATTTACTCTAAATCAAATAAGAATTGCATATTATTATCTTTGTAGAAAATCTCAAAAATATTTTTGTAGAGGATTTGATTGAATTTGGAATTTGTTTCTTCGAAAAGCAATAAAATCACATAATCTGCATATTTCCTCTTCAAAGAAATATGTTCAGTTGTAGACAGTATAGGAAGATTGTCTAGTGAGATCGTCGAAGCCTTTGTCATCATAACTTTCCAAACTTCACAATATTTTAATTGTTCATTTGAAATGTCATCATCAAGGAACAAACTCTATAAATAATTAGAAACAAAAAATTAAGAAAATATGCTTGTAATACAACTTTAGCTAACAATCTCAATTAAGGTTCAATTAATCCTAATTTGGTATATCTTATTTAAAATTATAGATTTATGCTCAATTATAGTATAAGAAACTCAAAATTAAACATTATAAGTGTGAATGGAAATGTACTCATCAACTGAGTTCTCTATATAAATAGAAAATGACTTTTAAAGAAGAAAGAATTTTTTTTTCCTTAAGTAAAAGCCAGCAAATCTAGACTATTACAAGAACAAGATAATGTTATTTAATAACTTAAAAGAATGAATATTATCTTGTGTTTTTCTTAGGATATAACACCTCTTTTAATTAGTAACCCCACATCTTTTAGTTAGCAACCTGGTGATATTTTAATCACATTTCTCGTAAACAAGTATTTTAGCCACGAGTGTTTATTTTCTCAAACAATACTCATTTGTTTAGTCATGAGTGGATAAATTCCAAACTCTATTTCTACTTTAGTAGTGTTAATTTTCTTAGTAAAACTTGATTGTGTTGATTAAAAACTAGACATAGTCTTATTATCAAACAAACCATTACAAAAATACAAAGTGTAAATTATTCTTCACTTTAACTATTTGATTTTTTTAATAGACTTTCATTATTTGATTGAATACTATTAAATTGTTATCTAACATTAAAGGAGTTATTTTGTAAAAAATTTGTGAAAACATATCTTGACATCAATCTATCAAACCAAAAATTATCCGACCATTCATTCAATAATACGTTGCTCTTGTGAATCACTAAAAAAAATTAATACCCAATTAGATACAAAAATAATATATATCTCATTGTTACTAGAATAAAAAAACATGATCAACCAATATGCAATTAAATAAGGTAGATTGTGAAAGTATTGTGAGAGAATCATAATCATAAGCTAGCTGGTACACTAAAAGGTATTCATATGTTAATAAATTAAAACCTAATGAATTCAATTGTGGTTGACATGACTAAAAGTTTAATGAAGCTTGCAAGACATTTTACTTACTTTGAAGGAGAACCATGATGACAATGTGTAGTAACCAGTACCAATTTGTAAAAGTGAATGCACAATAAAATAGAACAATTTAATATATAAGTTGAATCGAGTGGATTTTGCAAATTTAATTATATTTATTCAATGAAAAGAAAAGAAAATATACCAACAATAAGAGGTTGGTTCTCTCCAAGCATAATCTAGTCCAATGATTTCGTGATCCCCTCCAACTCTCCCTAACCCTTTTATTTAAAGAAGCTTAGATCAAATATGCCTAACTAACAGAAATATAAAATCTTAACAAACTCCTAGTAAAAACATAATAACAACTTCCTAATATAAAGATAATAAGAACAATTGGAATGAAAAGATATAATCTCCTTATTTCTTGCTTTTGTCCCTTCAGTTATGATAGAATAGCAAAGGTAAAATTTTTTCCACAATATCTTTAACCGCCTCTGCTATCTAGGACATAACACAATGTGAGAGCTATAAAATAAGTATACAATGTGAGGTATGCATATAAGAGATCACACAGAGGACCAAGAACTGAAATGCAATAATGAAGTGTGTGACATGTATATTCATTGAAATAGATTTGACAATATCTCATGAGTTACTACATATGTTTTCGCTACACACATTTCAATGGAATTATTAAATGCATTTAACATTGTATGAACAGTACATACAAAACAAATAGAAATATTTTGCATTTACTTGTAATAGTTAGTGCGACGTCCATAACTTGATTTTCTTTACAACTTTTGTATTGTTAGAAAGTGAACGACAAAACAAATTTATTTGGACTCTTGAATGATCTAGTGGATTTTTCTAAAGTGAGTGTCTTCCCCCAAATAATTGTTGGTGACAGAAATATGGCTAAATTAACCATGGACACTAAACAAGTTCTCATATTAGATTAATTTTATATTAAATATCAACCATGCATAGTTGATGTTATTGATGTGAACGTTGATGTTATTGATATGAACGTTAGTGATAACTGTAGTTATCATTCAGTCCCTACAATGTTAGAAATGGGTGAAGACTCATGGTTGCTTGTGGAAATGAATCTATTTTAAGAAATTGGTCAGTGGCATGATGAATATACACCTATGTTTGGAGGTTATGAATGGGTTGACCAACTAAAAAAAGTAATTGTTCGTGGATAATAGTATTTTATAACTTAATACATTATTAATTTTTAATTAGATGATACTTCTTTGACAAACACTTATGTCTTTGTAGGCTAATGTAGACAAGTGGATAATTGTACCTAATATGGGATATGTGATTACAAGTAGGTATAATGTTGTATTGGTGTGTTTATCATTGAAGTAAAACATGAAAATATTTCCATTACAAAACAAACCTCTCACTAATGCTAATTTGTATCAAGTTATCGATCTTGGGCATGTTATGGCACCACATTTTGTTCAGGTATTCTAAAAAATATATGTATTATTAAATGTGTATAAGATGGTTGTCCCATACTAACCACAAACATTATAGGTCTACTTATTGTTATCTGGAGAGTAAGTTATATTCATCATTCTATATTGGTTAGATGCAAGTATTTTCACAATTAGTAAGAGTTGTTAGCCTTACAAATGATTGACATATATATTGTGCAAAAAATAGGAAAAACACAATAACAAAATGTTGAATTATGTTTTAATTCATTTGTAAAATCTTTTCGCAAATATCATCTGATGATAAATATTTAGATGATAATTTTGTATGACAAATGATCAAATGGAGGCTTTTGCATCTGATAGAATACAACAGACGCAACTTTATATCTTAACTGATTTACTTGGTTAAAGGTGTTTTAAACATGTATCCTCACAATAACTTTCATTCTGAGATTAGTACAAACGATAGTAAAATGCAATATAAAGATATAACGAAAAAGAATAAATACATAAGGTATTTTTATATTGATTTGTCTAACCACGCAGACTATATCTAATTCTTAATCACTAGATTGAGTTCTAATAAGCAGAGTAATGTCGTAAAGTACAATACAAGTATTCTTTAACTATTCCTAACTAATTCTTTGAATAAAGTTTGGAGTCACTCTTGAATAATCTCTTAAGTATTGTTTGGACTTGTAATCATTCTTTACAATCATGTGTAAGGCTCGGTCATTCAATTAGCGTTACATTACAAAATTTACCTACACTATTTACATGTCTTACCCTTTTTCTATTTCTAAAACAAAATTTCAAATTTAACAATTTTTGTTTCAACAAATAAACGGATAGAACGTGAGAAAAAAAATCAGTCCTCATATGCATGTTGAACTTAAATAGAAGATGGCATGCCAATTGCAGATTATGATGACTAAGAAAAAAATATTTTTGTCAAATGATGATGTAGGAATGTCAGGATGGAGCTCAACAGAAAACAGCATTGCAGCAAAGAAGATAACAACCAGAGCTGCAAAATGCAACCTCTCACAATTTCCATTCCCCTCCTTCTACTCTATCTCCTACCCTACACAGATCTCCTCCACTATCTTTCCATCATCTTCTTTCTTTTTACCCCTCCTCTCATAAACATGGGTTAAATGTCCAACAGAAAAGTTATTTTTTATTAATAGTTTTTACTGATTATTAACCGAATGGAAAGTAAGCTTGACCTGGTGCTTGACAAAAAACAATTTCAGCAGTTTGGCATCAGTTTTCAGTATCAATATAGATGTGGGACGAGTGGGTGGAAGAGAGTCGAATGAATCCCACCAAATGCAATCCGTAGAGAACATGCTTGAAGATGCAAACCAAAGTTTCCTAAATAACAAGTTTACAACTGTTTAGTTGCAAATTAATATAAACGAGTAAATCACACCTCACCTCCCAAAACTAAAACCTATGCAGTTCCCTCGTTTAAGTTATAAACCTAGAAGCATGTCCCACACTGCAATTTTTTATCATAGAAAACTTCTTTTATTGTTAATATTTTTTACTGATTATGTGTATAGGCCCTAAGTAGCTGATAGGTGTCCTAGATTGTACTTTATCTTTTCTCTCTCTCTCTCTCTAAACTAAAGTTCCACATCTTTACTATAAACACACACACAAAATATATATATATATATATATATAACAAGTTTTGCTGAGTGAGTTCAACACTAATGCATTTTCATCAAACTGTGATTTCCTTATTGGTATTAGAGAGGATTTGATCTATCATCTTCTCCAGTCATCCCCATGGTCCTTGTCATCATTGTCCTCTGCCTCCTTTTTCCACTTGTCACCCCAGAATCTAGTTTGCCTCCACAAGCGATGCAAAACCCAGCAAATATCAGAAACTAAACCCTCCTCCTTAAACACTCTCATCTGCCACTTTTTCCAGCCGTTCCGTTATGTGCATGTAATACATGTGCTATCCTCCAATCTTTCGGAGAGAGCGAAACACTCACTCTAGTAGCTTCGTCATCAACCCCTGTTCAACTTAGTCCAAGTCTCTGGTTTTTTACCCTTGTTTAGGTAATGGGTCTGCTCATATCTCTTCTCTTGACACTTTTACCTTGCCTATTACAGCATACTAACAAGTTTTTTTTATTTATTCTCATATCATATCCTTGTTACTAGAGGAGTACAAACTATGCCACATATTGTAGTAGGCTACAAACAGAACCATTGCTGGAAATAGCTTTTATACAAGCAGAAAGAACAAATTATACAATACCAGACTGCTTAAGCGTACCATGCTCCTGTAAACAGAAATGGAATTTATAAAATATCTCCCGTCATTTTAACTTCTATGTTATACATATTTATTATAGTTTGATATAGAATATGTTTACCAAGTTGCAATATATTCAGTGAAATCCTGTAAAGCATTTTACTAAAATATCACTCAAGTCTCAAATCACTATATAATATAACCATAAAAGTTACCCTAAGCAAATATATGTTTATCAAATGCAATGTTTGTGTGCTCGATAAAATAAAAAAAGGATGAGAAAATAACATTGACATTGTATAACTTTCTAATACTTTTCATTCAATCATGTGCTACCACTTGTTCAAAAAGCTTGACAACAAGTGTTTAAGAGGCTACACTCTTCTAATGACGAGAAAATATGATTCAGTGATAGCTTACAGATCAAAGTTAAAGAAGAAACTCACTCCCTTGAGTGATTGCTTAAAGTGCATTACTATCTCATTGAATTTTAAAATTACATTTGACCTCCCTACAAAATGAATATGTACTACACTTCAATGGAAAACAAATATAACGAGCCTCTCACAATGACATTTTTCCTGTTGAACAACTTCTACTATTACCAATAGCGAGTTTTGAACAATCAATTAACTCTAGGACTTTAGAAGATGAATGAACTTTTAAACACACCTAGTATTTGCTTTGAATTATCATTATCTTTATTTGATCTTATGAAGTGACAAAGTTGTTAGTAGAGGTTCAAAATTATTCTCAATCACACCAAGAATCATTGCAAATGGAAAAGAAAATCTCAGAAAAGACATTTATATTAAATTGGACTACAGTGTAACAAAGTCACCTCTCCATGAAGGGGATTATAATTTTCTCAAATTGAAGTCTTCAAATAAGAAAAAATATCACGAAACCAGCCTATATGTGTGGATGTATTTAAACTATAGGACAGCAAGAGACACTGTGTTGACAATGTGTTTCGGAGACATCAAGAATGCTTTATTTATATTGAGCAATTGGAATCAATATAATAAGTAGAAGAGATTTGATATCCTCTTATAATAAAGATATGATACGATAATAAATAAAATTGTCCCTAATAATGCATATATAACCTAGATATTCTTAATTATAATTTTACACCTTATTTCGATAATTACAACAAATTGGATATAGTGGAATAGAAATAAGATGGGGGCAGGAAGGAGAGAGATTATATATCAAGGAGCTTATCTTTGTTTGGGTACAAAACAACCAGAGTTCAAAAAATATCAAATTCCTAAACAACGAAAACAAAATAAAATTAAGAAATTGTTCGCTCACTATTTAATCAAGAATATTAAGATTTATATAATCAGGAATGTTTTTATTTATTCCCATATCATATCTTTGATATTAGAGGATATCAAATTTCCTATGGTATTGATTCTTTTTTCTCAATATAAATAAAGCACCTGAGTTGTTTCACAGACAGTTTCAGATTAATATTTCTCTCTTCCATAGAGTTTAACAACATACAATTGAATTAAATTATTCACTCAAATTTAAATTAGTATTATATAAATGTTACAAAAAGTTCATTATTGTCTTAACAATATCTTGTAAAGTTGTCCTTTGTTGTAGGATCCTAAGGTGTAGATTCTCTTATCAACCTTTTGTATTTCAGATTGCAGATTTTCTATATTAATAGATCAGCTTAGTAACTCTTAAGCTTCATTTTTCTACAAAACTCCTTATCCTCAACATGGTACCAAAGCAAGTCTGATCCTGCTCAGCCTATCACTTCCGATCCATCAGTATCTTGGACAACCACCACATCTGGTGTGCCTTGTTGAGTGATGCACAACCCTAGTGGTCATTGAGTCAGAAGCCTCCCCACACACCCACATGTGCCACCTCTCTATACTCCTACCCTCCAATGACCGGAACAACCTCGTGCCTTCTCTATTAGTCTCATCAGCTCTTCTACTTTCTGTTTCAACCCTCATTTCAGATTTCCAATCTTGTCTAGGTGATATGTTGGTGTCCCAGCCCCCTTCTATTCTCCTTTTGGACATCATCTCTTCTGTTCTCCATATATCATTGCGTCTGGGGACAGGTGTACACATTCTTTGGAACTCCCACAATAACATAAAAAAACTCAATTTACATATCTTGGTCTACATCTATTGAACTTTGGTCCCTTGGCCAAAGATTTATTATCACCTTGAAAATGGCAGAAGAGAAATTTCATCAGAGAATATTAAGCAGTGGAAAAAGGTGGACTTTCAACTTTGGACTTTGATTTAGCAAGCCATGGAACCCAATATACTAGGGACTCTTGTGACTTTTAAATGTGCAATTCCTTTTGGAAAAAGGTTTAAAGTATCTTTGCAAAGGTATTCGTTCTATCCAAAATCCTGATCCCATTTACAATCTTCGGAGTTATCATCAGTTGTCCCCTTCTTATGTCTCTTCTATTTCCTCTTTGACTTTTGGGTATTATAGACAAACACTCCATAATGGGTATCGTGTACCTATTGGAGGCCATACTATTTTCTATACGAGCAAGAAACATAATGTTATTGTTTGATCTAGTGTTAAAGCTGTGTAGATCAAACAACCCCAAGAATTGAAATTTTGTGAGATTCAACAAATGAAGTTGTATTGTGACAATCAAACTGCACTTCACATTGCCTCTAATGTCGTGTTCCATGAAAGAACCAAACACATACAAATAGATTATCATGTTGTTAGAGAAAAGGTGTTGACCAAAGAAATTAGCATTGAATTTACCAGTGCTAATGATCAAGTTGTAGATGTTCTGACAGAGTCTATGAGGAGCCCTCGAATTGAGTGCATATGTTCTAAGCTTGGTGCATAAAATCTATATACTCCAGCTTGAGGGGAAGTGCTAGAAAAAGTTAATTATTGTGTTCTAGAATATCTTTTAAAGCTTTTTTTGCTATACCTATCAATCATACAAGGTCCCAGGGTTTAGGTTTTTTTATCAACCTTTTGTATTTCAGATTGCATATTTTCTATATTAATAATAGATCAGTTGAGAAGAATCTCCTAAACCTTCAGTATTCTCCAAAACTCCTTATTCTCAACTATAAACATAATAAATTGGCAAGCAACTTAAATCAAAACACTCCAACGTAACTCCATTTTCCTTTTTAAATGAAATCATAACTTCAGAGCTGCGTTAAAATTCCATGCAGTGTGGTTATTGAACTATCTGGGCTATAATTTTCGAATACAACGTCATCTCAATATCCCATACTATGTCAGTATTTTGTCGACTGTATTACTTATTTTAATTTATGTATTTCTATTCTCAATACTGTCAAACTAGAAGCATCGGGAAGGACATTAATTACAGAATAAGAGATACAGAGAATTTAACTGAAGAATGTAACTGATAAAAATGAATTTATTGACAGAGGTAAGTGAATTCTGAATAGCAAGATACAATACAGTTGAGAAAATTGTTGGGCATTCACATGCTACCTAGTATAGAACTAGAAAAGGTCTGTCTCTTATTTTCATTTAATTGTACAAATTGTGATGGAATACAAAAGGTGTATCGCTAGGCTTAAAAAGATAATTAAAACTTTAATGCAAAGAATATGCACTATCACGTCAAAATGTTCCTTCTACCCACAATAGAATAAGAAAAATGAATTCAAATTTAAGATATGTCAAAATTGTTTGAAAAATCTTGAGAAGGATTGAGCTTCATATGTATACCTTTAGCCTTGCAAGTATAACCTTTCAGATCTTTGAACCTTAACAGATAAATTCCCCACTCTTCCAAGTATCTAGTCTGAGGATATATCATGTCAAAACATGTAAACATCTGCCCATCTTAAGCATCTTCAACCTGTAACAAATTAGATGATGTATCAGGGTCAAAGGAATATAATAGTTATATATAAGGCATTATGTATCTAAGAAAAAATAGGGATTCTTACCATTACAGTCGAAAAATATATATTATTCAGTCCACAGAATTTAAACCTCCAAGGGGAAAAACCCATTCAAATGTAGGGATGTCTTTTACTCATTAGCCATGTGGGAAACTGAGCATACCAAATAGCCATTACTTCATCCTTACATAATAAGTTCATTCTCAACCTCCAATAACATTCTCAAGATTCCAAACTGCATGCAATTTATAGTCTTTGTTAAGATGCTTCAACAGGGCGCTATGTGTGCATGAATCAGGCTCAATTTCTCTATCTAGCATATCCTTATACAATCTCAAAGCCTCCTGCCAATGGCCTAAGTTACAGTTCTCATTTATTAAAATAGTGTAAGTATACTTATTTGGAGAAATGCCCTTTGCTTGCATTTCCGCAAAAAAATGGTATGCCTGGTCCATCTTTCTCGCCTTGCAAAGTCCATTGATTAAAGCATTGTAGGTGATCACATTTGGATATACACCCTTCTCTAGCATCTCAATGAAGTGCAAAATAGCTAGTTCCAGCCTTCCCCTAACCGCATATGAATGAATTAGAACTGTGTAAGTGACAACTGACGGAAATATCCCTTTGCTCAACATGTCATAGAACACCTCTCTAGCCTTCCCAAGATGCCCGGCCATCAAGTGAGCGTGGATGATGCTAGTATAGGTTACATGATCTGGAACAATTCCATCGTAGAGCATTTTCTGCACAAGTTGACTTGCTTCTTTCAAATTTCCCAACTTGTGGAGCCCATCAATAAAGACATTATAAGTAATCAAATCCGGAGGAAAGCCTTTGGATAGCATTTCTTCCTGCATACCAAAAGCCTTAGATGGGTCACCAAGCTTTATCTCACCTACTATTCGAGTTATGTAAGCAAAGCGATCTGGCTGCAGTCCTCTATGCAGCATCTCATTAAACAATTCCTTAGCCGTTGGCAAGTTCCCCATCATGCAAAATCCTCTAACAAGAATTGTATAAGTAAATACATCAGGATCAGGCCCATGTTTGATCATTTCATCTTTTATCCGCCTGGCAACATCCAGGTCCCCAAATCTGCAAAGACCATCAATGAGCGTATTATAGGTCACCACACTGGGAACAATACTTCTGTATCTTAACTCAACGAATAAGAGAAAAGCCTCCCCTAAATTTCCCAACCTGCAGTAACCGTAAATTAGAGTGTTGAATGAAATCAAATCCGGCATCAGATTCTTATTTACCATTACATCTAACAACTGCCTAGCATCACTCATTCTTCCCCACTTACAAAGCCCATACATGATTGTATTGTAGGTTGCCACCGTAGGCAAAGCTCCTCTACTCAACATCTCCTCCCCAAGCCCGAAGGCTTTATCAACCAACCCTTTCTCACAGTAGCCACGAATCAAGGGGTCATAAGTGTAAGCCGAAACCTTGAGTCCCAATCTCAACATCTCCTCGATCAGTTTCTCAGCCTGCTCCAACTCCCCCTCGTGAGATAAACCATTCACCAAAACATTATAACTCAATTCGTTGGCCGAACAACCCATCCTCTGCATCTCAAGCAAAAGCTTCCGAGCTTGCTGAACCTGCCCTTGCTTGCAAAAAATATCCAACATTGTATTATATGTAACCGTTGTAGGTTTCATCCCACACTCCACCATCACATTATAAACCTCCCTCGCCACATCGGTATCCTTAAGCAATTTCAAAACCCTATTGCAATTCTTCACATCGGGCAACAACCCTCTACCAACCATCTTATAAAACACCAACCAGCACATCCCAAGCATCGACTTTTTCGCGTAAATCCAAAGCAACAAATCCAAAAGCTTAACAGATACCTCGGAAGAGAGAACCCCGCCGTTAGCCAAAACATCCACCACGCCGCCCATTCTGTCGACCTCCTTCTCCATGATGCAATACGCCGACCGCATCAAGCCGTTCCGCGCGAGAATGTCGAGAATAACGGCATACGCCAATTCAGATCGCTTGAACCCGCTTTGACCCTCGGCCCATCGAAAGAACCGGAGAGCAGCCACGGGCCGGTCTCTGACCGTGTTAAGAACCCGGACCAGCAACTCCGGTTCAGCAACCGCGGCACGGAAAAGGACCACCGAACGATTGTCGTTCAAAACGGCGTCGTATGTGCAGAAGGAAAAGGAAGAGGGGAAGTGCAAGAGGAAACGCAGTTTGAGGGTTAAGAAGGGTTTTGAGGCTCTAAAATAGAGGCTCATTGAGTAGAGTTGTGGCGGCTATGGCGGCGATGCCATCAACAGCTCCAATCGCGCCACCGCGTAGAACGCCCGCGCCACCTTCTTTTCAAGCACAGCAGCGTGCATTAACCCTTTTCTCTAACCTCAAACTCCCGTCAACACTTGTCATTAAATTTCCTGTGGTTTATGCGCTACATAAACAGTGACTGCCACGTCGAGACTTTTCACAACACAACATCATATATACAGATTTTTTTTTTTTTTAATAACACAAAAACATAAAAATTCACGCAAATTACACAACCACACTTTGATTATTTATGATCAATAAATATATAGTTTCATTAATCATATTCTTATTTGCCTTTAATTATGTTTTAAATTATCTATAATTTATAACAATATATAATAAATGTATCTTATTTTATTTACATATTTTTGTTGTCTTAAATTTCTAAATTTTAAAATTATTATTATATTATGTTTACCACATCAACTTTCTCATTTTGGTGCAATTTTGTTTGGAAATGCCTAGAATGGGTAAACTTTTTTTTTAATTACCACCGTAGGTAAATCGTGTTATGTCACAACGATATCATAACGAAGAAATCGTGTCATAGTGGCACGATTTTGTTTAGCAGTTAGTGAAATCGTGGCAACATGATACGATTTTATGGGTTAATTAAAATCATGCTAAAGTAGCACAATTTCAGTTCAAATAAATCACACTAAAATCGTGTCACCTTAGCACGATTTCAGTATACTTAGAATATTTGTAATTGGTGTGCATAAGTGATGTCGTGTGAAATTTTTGAAATTGATAACAAATAATTTAAAAGTTAAATGCGTTGTTTTGCATTAAACTAAAAGCATAAATAAATTAAAAAGTTAAATGCGTCTTTTTCATTAAACTAAAAATATTGGTTACATTAAAATATTACTGTCTATAGGGACAATTTGGTCTATTTTGACATTCGTTTCTACAATATGAACATTTCTTAGGCCTAATGGGAATTCAGTCATCCATTTCATTATGGATACGGTTTGTAATTGGTCTTCCAACTTTGCTTCTTCTCATGTGTGGTGGGACAAGTATCATATTTGGACGTGTGTAAGGAGACCAATAGTCCTGGTTTTGAACTCGATGGAAATGAATTTCATAGGCTTTTAAAATGTTGTTGAGGCTTGTCAACACCTAATTTCGTCCAGATGAATAAAATTTATTTAAAAAAATGTAAAATATATATTGATTTTAAAAAAATTAAAAAAAAAAGTCATTAATCAAATTTGAATTTTGTTGTAAAAATATGTGTTTTTATCAATTAGGAAAAAAATCAATCAAAAATTCATGTTTAAATCTATTGTTGGCTTAGATTTATTTTTTTCTTATTTTCAAAAAATCAAAAAATATAATTTGCTTGTCAATATCTTTTATCTCATTTTAAGAAAAATATGATTTGATTTTTCTTACCTTGTTTATCACTTTAGAAAATATAAAAATAGTTTTGTTTTTCTTACCTTGTTTATCACTTTAGAAAATATAAAAATAGTTTTGTTGTGATTTCATTTTATTTAAAAAAAAAAAAAACAAAGGCAAAAGAAAGTGAGAGTGGAATTTAACCCATGTGCCACCCTGGGCCTCTTGGGCTAGCTTCTTGCCTTCACACACCCCCAACACCTCCCCCTAATTCTCTAAAAATATTGTACACGCGACAGGATCACGAGCCAGCAACAACAGCTCTGCTCCACCACCCTGCAGAAGTGGTTTTGTCTCCGCATAAAGCTGCATTGGTTCCCTCTGCAGTGCACAAAAAACAAAACTTGAAGGCAATATTCGGTTTGGTCGATACAGGGTGTACCAGTACACTTGGCTCTCATTTATTTGAGGGGGAGTGTGGATAATTCGGGGGGAGAGGAAAGGAAAGTATGCAAAGAGTATTGGCAGAGGGCAACACAGCAAACAGAACGAGAAGAAAGGATAGAAAAAAAGGAGCAAGCAACGAAGAAGCGAGGCAAGAGAAATAGGGAGAGGAAAGAAGAGAGGGGAGAGATTTTCATGGTAGAGAGGACACAGGCAATCGGTGCTCCTTCTTTTGGGTTCTTCAACAGGTAAGTTTTGATTTGTGTTTTCTAAATGTTTTCTGAGACATAAGTTTAGTATCATGTACTGAAAGCATTATGAATTCATATGTGCACTGTTCATAATTTTTGTGTCATTGTCTTCTTCTTATTTGGGATATTCAGTGACTGGTATGTGTTGAAATTTTTTTGCGTATTTTGGATATAATGGCGAATTAAGTAGTTAGTTTGTGTAAGGAATTGGTGGCGTCTATTGTTACTGTTCCATGCATGACAGTCCATGCATCGTTACTGGTACAAGCCGCCACTTTCATCACCACTTTCTTCATAGCCCCTCACTATCCTCAAGCTCTGCCCAAACCTCTTCTCCTTCTCTGTTCTTCCTCACACCACCATTTCCCCCACGTCAACCATCTACCCTCACCACACGCATCTTCGCCCCCAGAACAGCCCCAACGGCGTTCCCATGATCTCCTTATCACCTCCGTAGCTACCACCAACCTTTCTTCCCCAACCTCTAAAACCTCCTAACCCACCAAGGAAACCACAACGAGAGTACACACTGCTCATCTTACTCATCACCGTTTCTTCATAACCCTAAAAAGCCCTCAGAATTAAAAAAAAAAGGGATAAAAAAGTCTCCCCAACCTTTTGTTCCTTCAGAGCCATTGATGTATCAGACTTGGTTCTTGAAAGTTTCCACCCAATGTGAAGGTTATAGGAGGAAGGTGAAGAAGGTTTTGCAGAGCATTCTCTTTCTCTCATTATCTCATTGAACTCACCATAGGGAGAGAAACAAACATAGGAGTTGAAACTGGCTCTGCACACCTTCTCTAACTAACCATGAAGAAGTTGTTTCTTTAAAGAAAATGGCTCTCGTTGATGATGCACAACACCACTCTCCCTTGATCCTCGATGCCCTTCTCTACCGTGACATCTTCAAGGAGGATTTGGATGCGAACGACAGTGAGTATGAGATCAACGACAATGACTCATCAGGGAGAAAGATTACAAGGTCTTCAACGCGTCCCTTCTTCTCTGCACCACGTAGAACAAGGTCCTCCGCTTTTGCTTCTGCAAGGCTAGTTCATGGCTGGCGACGCATGGTTCCTAAACACTCCACTTAACTTCATACTTACGGATCACAGTTTTGATGTTTGGGTGGGGCACACATAAAACCACTCACCCACACTCACGTTAGCGTATCTCATATTCCCATTCCCCACCTTACTTCTTGATTTTTGTTTGGAGACACCTAGCCTTTCAAAATGCAGTAGCTCACCTACCAGTCTCAACATCTCTCTCTCACCACCACGCCCCCGTTGGCCTCCGTTCTGAGCGGCAACAGCAGCCGCTCAAGGTCTCTCTATTCCTCGTCAACAATCACCATACCCCCTACGCAGCCACCTTCCCACTACACCTCCATCAAGCCACCTTCCTCCCAAACCATTCACCAAACAACCTTAAGACCATAATGCTCTCTCATATACGTCATCTACTCCCATACATTGTTCCCCCACCGTCAACACAGCTCCCACGGCAGCCCCAACCAACTACACCTCACAACCTCCACCACGATCCCCTGCGTACCTCCAAACAGCCGCCACCACCATCTCCTAGGTCCACCTCGGCAAAGCCAGCAAGGCCGAGTTCGAGCACGAACTACAGGCACCTCCAGTCTCCTCCCTTCCACCATGCGGCTGCAACGTCAACAACTCTTCCTTATACGTGGCTCAATCTTTACCACCTTTGTGGTTCACTTCCGTTAACCATAAGACATCATCGTCATCATCCTCCACTACCGTCGTTGCCTACCTCCAATACCCCCGCCTTTTATGAAATATCACCACTTGACGGCGCATCAAGGGCATCTCTCTTGCCATCCTCATCAACCCCCGAACCTCTTTAGTGAACCCACATACCTCCATTGCTAATCCCCGCCGACACTGCCGCCTTCGGCAGCGCCACCGTCGCCCTCTCGTCGCCGCCGTCACTAGCATCACCAGCCATCCCCCCTCTTGCCTGAAAACCGAAACAGGACATGCCTTGCCCCCTCAGAGCGCCACGTGTGCGCCACTAACCCTAATGGGTTAGTGGGGTTGCTATCCACACCCCCTGTGTTTGAGCTTGCACTCTCAGTCCTCTTCAATCCCTAAAATACCCTTGACATTAATTGGGTTGGATTTACTTCCTGCACCTTCATTAGTTAAGATCTGCACCTACAGAAACCCGAATTCCAAAACTGCCCCTGGCTTAGTTTCTTTTTAAAAAAATCTTTTTTACTTAAAAAATAGTAATGCTTTAAAAGTTTAATATTAGGCTATGCCTCTTAAAAACCTTTTTTTTCTCATACGAAGAGGAATGTCTTGAATAAAACTTTCGATTAATTTCTTAATTGACCGCTCGCGTCATATGGGAATTAATTCGAAAAAAAACTTTAATTTCATTTGGAATGTCAATGGGTCATACGCGCCAAGCGATATCTAAAAATGAAGTTTACTTTTCGAAAACACTAAACTTTTCTTAAATTAAAAAAATAATATAAAAGTCTCAAAATAAAGAAAAATATCGATTTTTCAAAACAAACAATTTCCAAAAGATAGAACTACGTAACCTTGATTCTCCCTGATGGAGATACGTAGGAGCGAGGTCAAACCTTGTCGAGCCCCTTCCAAAATAAAAATTGTTTTTGTTTGTTCTTATTTCTTTTTTTTTGCGAAAAGCAAACATTACGAAAATTACGCTCATTTTATTTTATTCAATTAAAGGTACCGTCTTAGGACGGATGTCATGGGGGGCTAATACCTTCCCCACGCGTAACCGACTCCTCGCAATCCGGTTTTCGTAAACTAGCCTTATCCTTGTTTTCTTTGGTTTTCCATAGTTTTCCATGAAAACTATGGTGGCAACTCCCCTATTTTGAAAACCTTTTAATCTTTTTTCGGATCGTCGTCCCGTCCCCGGTTGCGACAAGGCTGTAAACGGGAGAAATGAATGTGGCTAACTGTAGATGAGAAAATCAACAAACAACTATGACATGTAGACAAGGCAACTTCAAGGCTTGAAACTGTCTGCAATCACACCACCATTCATTTAATTTGACTTTGTATGACATAGGTCGGCGGCAAAGTTGGGGAGTGGGTATTTCCTGGACTTCAAACTCTGAGTTCTGTCTATCATAGCGATGCACAATGTACATAGCTGATTGTTATTCATTTTTGTGTAGCTGTGCAGTAATGTCTTCCGGATATAGGTGACCTGCTCGTAACATGCACTCTGCCTTTGTCCCTCGTTCAACAAACCAGTCTTTTGTTCGTTCAAATGTAGTCTTGACAATAGCACATATAGGAAGAGACCGTGCACCCTGTAGAACCGAGTTAATGCATTCCGCTAGATTTGTTGTCATGTGCCCGAACCTTTTACCCCCATCATATGCTGGAATTCTAAACGCATGGTAGACAATTTGTCTATAAGGGTTGGTTGTTTCATCTCGTAAATTGTGGCAATGTAAAGAAAAGTTGTGAAACACGAAATTATGTATATATATTCAACGAACATAATGATAGTAATGAGAAAAAAAAGTACCCATGTTAATTAATTGTCATTTTAAGTCGACATTCTTGAATCTTTTGTTGAAGTTGGATGCAATAGACTGAGGACAACCCATCTCCTTCCCATCCAATTTCTTCCGATTGCAATGCAGACAAGATCGCTCTTCCTCTGTCACTTATGAGGCAAAGATTGTCTTAAGGTGTGACGTGCTCACGCAGTAATTGGAAAAACCATATCAGTGCTTTCTTTTTCTCCCCTTCAACAATGGAGAAAGCTAGAGAAAAAATGTTTCGGTTTCCATCTTGACTAATGGCAGTTAATAATGTTCCGTGATATTTACCAGTCAAAAATGTTCCATCCACTTGCACAATAGGCTTGAAGTACTTGAAGCCTTCAATGCAAGGTTTAAAAGACTAAAAGACGCGCTCGAAGATGTAAATGGAGTGGTCTTCAACATCATCAACAACGTTCGGACGTCCTGTACATTGTATAATTGTCCCTGAACAACTTCTTGGACAGCTTGTAACCATCTGCAAAGATGGTTATATGAGTTCTCCCAATCACCAAATTCCATCGCAAGTGTCTTTTGTTTTGCAATCCAAGCTTTTTTATAGGAGATAGAATAACTGTACCGATTTTTTATTTCGGCCACTAAACTCTTTATCAGCATCGAGGGTTTGGACTTCACTGCATTTATGATAATGGCAGCAATTTCGGAAGAGTCAAAATTAATGTGATCTTGTGAAAGGTAGTTGACAAGCACGTGTGAGGTGCTTCTATCTTTTTTATTTCCCATTGTTGGCGAACTTTGCTGAAATATGCTCTAAGTCGCCAATGGCAATCATTGCCATAATTATTGCATCGTACCACATATCTGTTTATCTTTGACTCTATGACCACAAACTTAAATCCTTGGTCAATATGATATTGTTTGACTGCACTAACGGTAGTCTCTTTACTTTGAAAACGCATGCGTTCTTCCAGATCAAACTGAATATTTTGTGCTACTCGACTGAATGAATGATGTTGTTGTGAATAACAATTGGGTACAAATGGTTCATTTGACAATAGTTCCTCATAGTCATCGTCATTTGAGATATCATCAACGATATCCAATGGTTCATCCGGAATTATATAAGAACTGCTTCCATCATTCCATGAATCCATGGTAAAAAGGATTTACGTCTTGGTGAAGATGAAAGAATTTTTTTTGCTATGAACAGACGAGTAGAAGAAGATATGGATTTATGTCTTAGTGAAGATGAAAGAAATTGTTTGTATATGGATTTATGTCTTAGTGAAGATGAAAGAAATTGTTTGTTGTGAAGGGTTAGAAGAGGGTTTGGATTGTGAAATTCAAGTCACCTATTATGTAATGTTTGAACTATTTTAAATGCATAACACACAGTAATTTTGGATTTGAAAATTTTTAAAATAATTTGATTGATGGATGTTGAATGTTATGTTACAAAATTGCTCTAGGGAAGAATATTAACTATGTATGGATCTGTACCAATTTACTCATTATGCACTAATTTATTTGTTCTGACACCAATTTTTCTTTCACACTTGCATACTGTTTGAACACGTTCTCTGAAAAAGCCCTAGCGTGCATGAAAGGCTTTGGATGGGAATCGGAACCAAAGAGATATTGTGGCATGCTCCCACGATATCTGTGTAAGAGAAATCGTGCCACATCAGCACGATTTCTCGCTTTAGGTATGTTCAATCTCGTCTAAATTTGTTTTTTGGTTCCTCTGTGCTTGTTCTGTTGGTTTCAAGTGTGGGTTTTTCTAGTGAATCATTGTGTTCTTAGTGCTCTCGTGGCTTATGATGCTTTCATATTCCTCGACTAAAACGGAGTTATTAAGGAAAACTTCAATGTTGGATCAGACGCTTACCACTAGGCCAAAAGTTATAGCCATCAGTTAGGGCGCAACTCTTTCTACTTAAGAGTGTAGCAGCCCAAGCACCACAATTTGATTGTAACTTGGCCCACCTGGCCTCCGTCATGAGACAATTGATGCCACCCCAACAATCTCCTCCTTAACAATTGCCTAATTGGGAATTGAACTCATGACCTTGACTTTAATGCCAATTATTGGATCGAGTACTTATCAGTAGGCCAAAAGTTATAACCATTAGTCAAGGTGCAACCTTTTCTACTTAAGAGCGTAGCAGCCAAGCCTCATAATTCGATTGTGAGTTGGCCCACCTGGCCTCCACTATGGGACAATTGATACCACCCACAACACTCAAAATATACATTTGTGAAAAAACTTAAGACTCTTCGAGATATTCAAGCCCTTAGTAAAATCAATGAGAAAAATATTAAAATCCAAGCTTGTGAATTAGACGAGCCTGTATGCCAAAACAACGGCGATGAAACTGAAGGTACTTTCTGTTTTTTCTATGACATCGTGTTTATCAAATTAGGCTTAAGATTACCCTTAGATTTATTCAAGAAGGAAATCTTGAGCATAATGAATATTGTCACTGCCCAACTTCACCTTAACAGTTCAACTATTGTTCGAGCCTTTAGTATTTTATACACTCACTTCAGTCTCATACCGATGTCTAACATGTTTTTTTTTTCTTTTTTGAGTTTAAATTATCATCTCATCAATTGTGTGCATCTTTAAACAACGTGACTAGAAGAGGTCACATTTCTTTATCAAGATCTAACCTTTCCCTTACGAACCTAGTATGCTACAAGGAATTCCTCTTTACTGGACCTAAAACCCTCACATTCAAACTACTTGGAAGTTGGAGAGCTATATGCTACCAAGCATGAGTGTTGTGTAAAATTGGAGACTATTTTTGACACGGTATTTGACCTATTTGTACACCCTCATTCTACTTGTAAATAACTTTGGAATATATTGAAAAGAAAGTGATTTCTAGATCATTTCTAAAGTGTCTTTGAAAGCGAGAAAGTTCTCTTCTTGTGTGGATCTTATCTTGGTTCATAGGATCAAGTGAGAATCAATTCAACACTTATCTTGTAGCATCTTCAAGTACTGTGACCTCCTTTATTGAATCTTAAGTTCTTTTTCTCTATATTTTCTATTTTCTTCCTTTAAATTTTCAAATTTAATTATTGTTTCCATGTCAAGTTTCATTCATCCACTTGTACCGTGTATATGTTTGTGTTCTTCCATTCTTAAAAGCAAGCTTTCAGACTTGTATAATCTTATGGATTAAATTCATGTTCTATGGCAAACTTCTAAGAATTTCTTTCCTATCTTATTCCTATGTTTTCTTTCTTGTTCATGTTCCACTCTTGGATGCAAACCTTCACATATGGTTAATCTTATGGAATTTAATCTTATGGATTAAATTCCTGTTCAGTGGTTAGAATTTGAGATTCATGTTGTTTGTGTTATAAATCCTAAAAATATAAACAAATTGAAGTTTAAATACTAAATGAAGCCAAAACATAGTTAGATAACCATCATTATTTTTCATAATTGTATGAAGATGAGTTGACTTTAAATGATAGTTTGGGTTTAGTAAACTTTTTACAAATGCTAAGATGTATAATAACAACAATTGGTATTGCATTGCTAATTCATGAGTTAATAGTTATTTCCAATTTTTGTTGCTAGTTGTTGTTTCTCACTACTAACTTTGTTGCTATCTTGATTTTGTGTTTATACTTATAAATTCTTTGTAAATGTTTATCAATGGATGATGTTGTTTTCTATAATCATGTATGTTGTTTAATAATGTTGTTCATTAATTAGATTTATCTTTGGTGTATTCTGTATTTCCTTATTTAAGTTATATGTTCATATGTTTCCTTTTGAAGTTTTATTCATTTCTATTCTAGTTATCCAAATGTTTGTTGTGAAAAGAAAATTTTTATAAAAAAGAAATTTCTAACTAGTGTGTAAGCTTAGTTTTACTTTTAGTTTTAATTAATTATAAACTTCAAACATTACAATTAGGTGTTTAAGTCTTACTTGAGTCATGTATTCATATTACGGGTGAGTTTAGAATTTCAAAAACAAAATTAAAAGTAGATCAGAAAAATATTAAAGGCATAAAGCCATAAGAAAAATAGGTAAAAATAAGAAAAGAAAATTGAATTGAAAAAAAAATCAAGTGTTTTTTCCAAAGTGTTGTAAATTTATGTACAATATTAGTTATGATTCATTTTGATTTTGCAAATTGATTTTAACATTGAGTTGTCTTAAATCTTTTAACTATAAAATATATTAAATTTAGATGTTAGTTAGTCACTTGAATAAATTTTAAATTAAGGGCACACTTTACTATCTTCACTAAATAAGCTAAGGGGATACGATTAGAGAGTGATATTTTTTGTTTTACTAACTTTGTTTTCTTTAGTTTTCCATTACTTGTTTTTTCCGACTAGGTATACAAAGAAAGTACAAGTTATGATGGAAATTAAAGCATTTGAAAAGAAAAAAGAAGAAAAAAGATGAAAATATAAGGACATAAGAGTAAAGATTGCAAAATCTATAAGATCCAAAAAAAAAAAGAGGATGGAGAATGAAAGAAGATGGGAGCAAACTATCAATATGGATGCTAAGATGAAGAATAAGAAGAAGAAGATGGTGAATGAAGAATACAGACTACAAAGGACAAGGTCAACATCTTAGCCCAAAGCTACAAAGCTGTAACTTTAAGTTGTCAACCTTTTATGGAAATTGTGATCATAATACATGTCTAGATTGTGAACCTAAAGTAAAATAGATTTGTATTTCTTATGATGTAGATATTAGGCAACAAGTAAAATTAGGTTCTTTAAAGTTTGAGCAATATGAAATGTAACAATGGCATAAAACTGTATATTGGCCAAAGACGTCGAACATAATATCTGAAGGACTTGAAAAGTTGTCTGTGTGCACGTGTTTGTTCCTCCTTATTATAGGAAGGAAATTGTGTTGGAGCTTCAACCATTTTAACAAGAAAATAAGAGTGTAAATAGAATTTTTTTATTAAGCTAATTTCGTTGAAGAAACTAATAGGATCGCAATTGCTAGATTTGGAAGTGGTCTTAGAATAGAAATATATGATATTGTAGAATTATATGAGTACACATCTTTTGAAAAGTTATTTCATCTAGCCATTAAGGTTAAATCACAACTTCAAAAGAAAATATTTTCATAAAAGGACTACTTATAATGATTGTTTCGACAATTCTTCTTAGAATGGTAAAAAAAACTTAATAATGAAAAAAAATTCTTTAAAAGTCTTTTAAAGAGTCCATGCCACAAAGTAATTTTAAGGAAAAAAATTCTACACTGATGTGATATGAAAATAAAATAAATGTATTTTTCTTTTATTTTTCTAGGTTTTGTTTAGAAATTAGTTTAGAAATGGAATGAGTTTGTTTATTCCCTTCCTACTACAATCTCTATATAAGGAAACATATTGTACTCATTTTGATAGAGTTGGAAATGAAGAGAAATATTTGAAATCTTGAGTGTGTCATATCTCAAGTAGTGTGTCTCCTTTGCTTATCTTAGAGTAACGCTTCTTAACTCATCTCTTGGTGGGGCATCGGGATTCATCGAAGAAAAGTTGAGAGTTTCTCTCTTGGGGTATATTATCTTATGAGTTAGGTCATAAGTAGTGATTCACCACCTTACTTATCTCATGGATTTGAGTGACGCAAAGTTCTTTCCAATTCCTATCATTGATTCTTATCTTATGGGCTAGGTCACAAGTGATGAATCTCCATCTTGCTTATCTCATGAATTTGGGTGGCACAAGGTGTTGTTCTAATTTCTAACATTATCTTTTTTTTTTCTTGTATCTTCTTTAACTATTTTCATTTTCAAGTTTTTCGCAAATTTTGAAGATCACATTCATCCAAGAATTTACTAAGAAATCGTCCAAGAATTTATCCCAAGAGTCCTTCCTTAAAGCTTGAGTGGAACGATCCTACAACCCAAGCCTTTCTTCCTTTGTAATTACACTTCTGATTTCCACATTGTACCTCCGACTTAGGGAATTTCGCATTATACACCCTCTTCTTTTACAACACCTCAAAAATACAAGTCAAATAAAATGTTTTAGGTGTTTGGGGTTTGGACGTATTGTGTTTTGTTATTACTCTCACAAGAATAAAGATTTGATGAAGCCAAACAAGACAAAGCAAGCAAGCAATTGGAGGAGATTTGGGATTTGGTCTTGTGTGAGTGAGTGAGAGGTTGATTGGCAAAGAAC
>Ga0123340_1000748_pt1 | contig 23919 bp, 21 predicted proteins | sample SirMexnodulemix_FD_89961 | JGI IMG/M metagenome (GOLD analysis project Ga0123340, IMG submission 89961) | Root nodule microbial communities of legume samples collected from Mexico - Siratro Mexico nodule mix | ecosystem: Host-associated > Plants > Roots > Nodule | place: Mexico: Nepantla...
ATTTCCTATCATATTCTATAAAATGATATAAAGTTCAATTATTTAGCTGATTGATTTGATCAGAGTATATATTCATTATAATCACCTTAATCACTATAACTATATGTAATATAAGTTCATGAGTTAAAAAATAAAAAGTCAAAGATATTTAGACAAAAAAAAGTGATACAATACAACAATAGAATATTGTTTATAGTATAAAATAAATAGACGTAATAGACACCTTATAAATTACATAAAAAAACAATTTATTAATTGAATGTATATATTAAAGTAAATAAGCACTAAGTTCTAAAAATAAATACAGTGAAATTCTTCTAATTTATTGGTCAGCGCAAGTTAGAAGGACAATTTTTAGTTATTATAATAATAATTTAGTTATTGCGTTGTGCTTAAGTTGACAGTGAGATTTTATTTCCATAAAAGAATATTAACAGAATTTCTTTTTTCAGATACATTACAGGTTTGAGTTTTATGTAAAAATATAAAGAACAGATAGAGTTATTTGCTAAAAAAAGAGATCCAAACAAAATGGCTTTATTGTTACTTAACATTTTTTATTTTTTATGGTAAAAGAAAAAGGAAATAAAAAACCTTAACAGTAGTCGGTGCAATATATCTTAATCTTTGCATAACCATGTTAAATGATTATCATGGCTAAAGTTAAAAGTGATCAGTTATTAAATGCTGATTAGGCTCTATAATTCGATGTGATATACATAACATTTCACTACAGTGTCTGGTTTTTCAATTCTTCCAAAAGTTGAGCCAAGGGAGAGAAGAGAGAGAGGTTCTGTTATGCAGAGTTACTTCCCGCAGAAGGTTCTGTGTGGAATCTATAAAACAAAGATGGGAAAAGGAGAAGAATAAATGCATAGGAAGAGAGAGAGACGGAGGAGAGAGAAACCGTATAATTTTAAATTAGTTGTTGCAGTGATTGATTTCTAAGAAATCATCAAAAGGGGGGTTTCGTGGTAGCCTTGTTCTTCTGCTTAACCGAGATTCTGGAAAATCAAAATCTCCACGTAATCTTTCTCTAACTATCTTCTTCTTCTTCTTCATCACTCCAAGATTTTCGCCTTACCCTTTTCTCTCAACAACCAAACAGACTCTTATGTGCTTCTCAATTTTGTTATATGCGCTGTGACGCGTTGGATTTTCACTTTCCTTCAAGAACTGGGTTCCGGGTGGGGCGGATTTCGGGTTTTTTCTTCGCCCTTGTTTTCGGGGTTTGATAGCTTCGTCTCTTTTGGGGCATTTTCTTCATTGTCGCCTTTTGACAACGATAAGGGGTGTTTTAGTCTCGGCCTCATTGATTGTTGCTCACGTGGGTCTGTTTTCCGAGTTGGGGTGCTTCTAACTAGGGTTTTCGAGGGGATCCGAGGTTAAAGTTCGTGCCTTTCCTTGAATATCACTGTTGGGTATGTGCAAAGTTGAGCTTGTTGCAGTGTTAAGGGCTTAATTGATTCATTAATTGATTCGAAAATTTAGCGTAAAATTTGTTTGTTTTATTCTCCCGTTCGTTGGACTCTTTTCCGGATTCAGTAATCTGATAATTTATTAGGTTCCTAATCCAGAATCTTGTCCTTGTTCCTTCTCTATAAATTTTATCGGGTTAAGTGTAAAATTGTGTGGTAAAAAAAAAAAGGGTTATGCTGGATTTGCCTATTGGTGGGGGTGTGATTTGAGCCCTTTGTTTGGTTTTGATCATTTCAATTTTGTGGTGGACAAAGGGATTGCGATTCATTCTTGTGTCGATTGGTGGATAAGATGAGTGGCAGCGTGTCTGGAAGTTTAGTCCATCAGAGCCAGTTGCTTGTTCATATTGCTGAGAATGGACACTCTTTTGAGTTGGATTGCAATGAAAACACACTTGTTGAGGCAGTTATGAGGTCTATTGAGTCTATTACTGGGATAAATTTCAGTGATCAGCTTGTTCTTTGTTTGGATATGAAGCTTGAACCCCATCGGCCGCTATCTATGTACAAGCTTCCATCTGAGGAGAAGGAGGTGTTCATATTCAATAAAGCAAGGCTTCAAAACAATTCGTCGGCTCCCCCGCCGGAGCAAGTTGATATTCCCAGTCATTTGGAGCCTCCATCGCCGGCATCCTCCCATGATCCACACCCTCTGGATGATGCTTCAGATCCTGCTCTGAAGGCTTTACCTTCTTATGAGCGGCAATTCAGGTACCATTATCATCGGGGGCATGCTATTTATAGTAGTACTTTGATGAAATATGAGCATTGTAATAGGCTTTGGAGAGAACAGATGGTTCAAGAAAGAGCAGTGGAGGTTGCAAGGGGTAACCTGGATCAGTATTATCGAATGATTAACCAAAGCTATGTGGACTTCATGAAACGTTATATGCAACAATACAGGGTGCATTCTGATCTTTTGGCGAATTTTGGGAAGAATGTTGAGAAACTAAGATCCATCAAACTTCATCCTGCTTTGCAAACTGCTAATCGCAAATGCTTACTGGATTTGGTCAAGGAGGAAAACTTGAGGAAGTCAGTGGAGAATTGCACCAGCTCCCACAAGCAGTTTGAGAACAAAGTGTCACAATTTAAGCAGACTTTTGGGGAAGTGAAGCGTCGGGCGGAGGAATTGTTGTCCTCCAGGGCTTTCTTGCCCATCAAGAACATAGAACAACCAATTAAAGAACACCAGAGATATATAAATGAACAAAAGAGTATCATGCAATCTCTGAGGTTAGTTTTTATTTTAACATTTTTCAACTATTTTTTGTGTGCTGTCTTGTTGACGAAGCATTTTAGGTTATGTGTATACCGGGTTTTATGAGGTATCCTGTTTTTAACTTGTCACTTCTCTCATGGCTTCAGTATTCAAAATCTGGTTCTCAACTTCTCATATGTTGTGTTAGCACTTAGCAGGCCTGAAATTGTTAAGCACCATTTCTGCAAAGTTCTTGATCCATTCCTTGTTGATTATTTAACGTGTATGCATGATATTCTTTTTTTATGGTTTTTAGGATTGCTTATAGTTCACTGGAGAAGAATCAAATGGAATAATACATTCTGTACTTTATGATTATTGTATTTTGTAACTTAATTTATATTTCTCGTCTTAGATATTTTCATCATGTCAAATGTTATCAGAACATCTTATCAATTATATTTTTACGGGAATTTTGCAGCAAGGATGTTAACACTGTAAAGAAACTGGTAGATGATTGTCTATCCTCACAATTGTCTTCCTCACTTCGTCCTCACGATGCAGTTTCAGCCTTGGGTCCTATGTACGATGTTCATGATAAAAATCACCTGCCCAAAATGCAGGCTTGTGATCGTGCAATTTCAAAGCTACTAGAATTTTGCAAGGAAAACAAGAATGAAATGAATACGTTTGTGCACAATTATACGCGAAACATAACTTATGTTTCTTATCTGATCAAAGATCAGAAGCTACAGTTCCCTGTTTTTAAAGAGGCAATGGCTCGTCAGGATGGCTTGTTTGTGGATTTAAAGTTGTTCCATGGTATTGGTGCAGCATACAGAGCTTGCCTTGCAGAAATAGTGAGACGAAAAGCTTCTATGAAGCTATACATGGGCATGGCTGGGCAAATGGCTGAAAGACTAGCTATAAAACGTGAGGCAGAGATCAGAAGACGAGAGGAGTTTTTGAGAGTTCATAGTTCATGCATTCCTAAAGAAGTATTAACATCTATGGGATTGTTTGACAGTCCTAACCAGTGTGATGTCAATATAGCTCCGTTTGATGGTGGTCTGCTTAATATTGACATATCAGACGTGGATCGTTATGCTCCTGAATATCTGACAGGAGTAACTTCGAAGCTGGAGAAGCTAGGAAGCTTTAAAGGTTCAACTGCTTTGAGTAGTGATAGCTCTCATTTGGCTGAGGAAGTAGATATTGCTGCTGACTCAATTGAGAGATATGATTCTGAAGGCTTGACAGATGGCAGTGAGTTGATTGAAATTGCTGGAACCTGCAAGATGGAAGTTGAGAATGCAAAACTGAAAGCTGAGCTTGCTGGTAGAATAGCTTTAATATGTTCGCTCTGTCCTGACGTAGAGTATGAGTCATTGGATGATGAAAGGGTGAATAATATACTAAAGAATGCTAGAGAAAAGACAGAAGAAGCCTTGCAGTTGAAAGATGAATATATTAAACATATTCAGTCCATGCTTAAGATGAAGCAGATGCAATGTATGTCATATGAGAAACGTATTCAAGAATTGGAGCAGAAATTGTCTGATCAGTATATGCTGGGGCAGAAGCTGTCCAATGTAAATGATGTGGCTGACTTTCCTCTTGTGGATGGGAAGGAAATAAAGTCAGAATCTATCAGCGGGGAAGGCCACATGCCTTCCATATCTACTTCTGAGCCCATGGATGAGGTTTCATGCATCTCAAGTTCCTTGGATGCAAAGCTTGGTTTGTTCACAGAACATACTGGTAAAGTGTTAGATGGGGTGGATGAAAACATGTTGGATTCCTCTGGAATTCAGAACCCACAGTTGGACTCATCTATGATGGAGCCTCATCGGGAAGAAACACAAAGTGCTGATAAAGATAAGAAAGACAAGACAATCGGACAGTTAGGCATGTCATTAACAAACAGTTCTACCGGCGAGAACATGCCCGTGTCACATGACCTTGTACCTTGTGACTCCACAGTTTGTCAAGACTCAGAATCCAAAGTAAATGATGATAAGGTGTTGTTGGAACTACGAAGTGCATTTGCAGATAAGTCAAATCAATTGAATGAAACTGAAACCAAGCTTAAAAATGTTATGGAGGAGGTTGTTGTGCTCAAAAGGGAGCTGGAAGCAAGTAAAAAACTACTTGATGAATCTCAGGTAACTGTGGTCTTGAATCATACCCATCATTTTAGGGTTGCAATTTTTTTTTTTAATTCTGTTGTGTAATTCTTCTAAACTATTTATTATTTGTCTGTTTATTGATATCTCTCACTCGGCTATTTCAATGTCATTTTTCAATTTCCAATTTCGGTCCCTGTTTTCTTCACTCGTTTCATACATTACAGAAGCATGCATTCTATTGGTTATTCTTCTGAAAGGTGTTCTAATTATTCTCTCAAAAACCAAATAAAGAATTTTTTTATCATCTATATATTTCTGTTGCCTTGCGACACCCACATTCTTGTTGTTTATAGTTTCTATAGATCCATTAAAATGATTATAGATGTATTACTAATAGCAAATTTCCCAAGCTATTTATGCATTAATTTTGCTCTATAAAACCGTGCCATGCAGAGTTTTAGTTGACTCTTGGCAGTTGGCAAGTTTACAATAGATAAGCCAGGCTCACAAGGGCATAGTCTTCTGTAGATACATGTTGCAAATCTGTTGGGCATTTTTGTAAAAAGAAACCAAATTAAGTTTCTTAATTAATTCTTTTGGATGTTGGATTTGAGATGAAGTTGAATTCATATGGTGAATTGAGAATTTCGTTCAAAGGCTTGTGTAGGATTAGAATTATATTGGATGAATGAACTTTACGTGTTGAATTTTTTTTTCCACAATGGCTAAGCCTCGTTAACTTCATACACCGTGTTGGGTTCAGTATTGTGCTTGCCTATTATATTCTAATGTACTTTTCCACTTTCACTACAGATGAATTGTGCTCACTTGGAAAATTGTTTGCATGAAGCAAGAGAGGAAGCTCAGACACAAAAAAGTTCTGCTGACAGGAGGGCCTCAGAGTATAGTTCACTACGTGCATCTGTTATTAAAACGCGCAGCTTTTTTGAAAGACTCAAGACTTGTGTTTATTCTCCCGGTGGTGTGGCTGCTTTTGCAGATTCCCTACGTAATTTGGCGCAGTCTTTGGCCAAGTAATTTACTTACACTTTGCTCATTTCCAATTAAAAAAGATAAAACGATTTATGGTGCTAGACTTGTAGTGATGAAAGCAACTTTTTCACTTATTAGAACTTGAAATAAGGCCCACATTTTAGTACTCTCTCTGTTCATTTTTGACGGTCAGATTTTCAAAAAAAATTATTTCTATTTTTCTGTTATTTATGAAGTTCAAAATTACATTAATTATTCTTTTATCAATTATACCTCTATGTCTTCTAATTTTTAAGTGATTTACACATGTATTTATTGTGTGGGGTAAATAGGGAAAGAGGTAAAATAGGAATTTATACAACTATTTTATTACAATCAAGAAATGTTATTGTATTTCTTAGTTCATGCAAAACAACATTAAAAGAGTAGTAGGAATGTTCATTCATGAAGTTTGATGGTAATGAGGCTATCATTGTTAGATTGACGTTTGAAAGTTTCTAAAATTGAGGATTCTGATATAAATATTCCCAACAAATTTCCTTGCTATTTTTCATGAAATGGAGAAGATGCCAGGCCTTTGTTTTAGACTGATGTGCTTTCCAGTGATATTTTATATTCAGTCTCAATGAATTGCGAGTAGAAGGATGATTGGAAACTTTTCTCTCTTTTCAGTTCTGCTAATGACAGAGATGATGATGATATTGCTGAGTTCCGGAAATGTATTCGTGTCTTGGCCGATAAAGTCGGTTTCTTATCTAGGCACCGGGAAGAGCTGCATGAGAAGTACTCAAGAACGGAAGCTGCTAATGAACAGCTCCGGAAAGAATTGGAGGAGAAAATAGACCAGGTCAAAACTTATTACAATAAGCATCAACTTGAGAAGCAGGTGATAGTTATGATAGTTATGAGCTTCTTGTTTTCTTGACGTGACAATAAAATGTTTGAGCCTCTGAGATGAGCTAGTTTTTATCTACAGACCAATGCCTGATGATACCCATTTCAAAATTGTGGATTGAGTTATATTCTGTTTGTGATTTTTCTACAGGCAAATAAAGAGAAGATTTGTTTTGGTAGCCTGGAAGTTCATGAGATAGCTGCCTTTGTGCTGACTCCAGCTGGCCATTATGAGGCAATTACCAGGAACTGCTCTAATTATTACTTATCTGATGAATCTGTAGCCCTGTTTGCAGAACATCTTCCAAACAGACCTCACTACGTTGTTGGACAAATTGTGCATATCGAACGCCAGATTGTGAAGGCGGCACCGTCTCGGCCTGAGCATGGTAGGGCTGATAAATTTACCTCTGACAAAGGGACTGACTGGTTGACCTTGAATTCAGGATCAACTCCAAACCCATACGGTCTCCCTGTTGGCTGTGAATATTTCCTAGTGACAGTAGCCATGTTACCTGATACCACCATTCATTCATCCTCTCCTTCCTGATCCTGCTTCATCCCTGGCAGCTTAGACGTGATGGAAGAATTCAATTGTACATAAACTACATTCAAAGTCCAAATGCTCTTCATTATCGCTGGTTTAACCATTTGTACAGCTGATAAACCATTTTAGTTTCAATCTTCCTCTGTAAATATTTCAACCTTTTATGATATTTTGTATAGACTGTGAATATTATTTACAACTTGTTTATTTGGACTTTTGGTGCTCGTTTCCAAATATGATATTTTGATATCTAGAAAAAACATTTAATTTATAATTCATTTTAATAATATATTAGTATTTTAAGTTAAAAATTGAAAAATATAATTAAAATATTAATATTAAATGTTGAATGATTGTTTTTTGGTCTTGGTGGGTGATTGCTTTTTTTCGCAAGAATTATTATTTAAATCCACTTGATTCAAGTGGCTATAACAGACACAAATCACAATGCTCTTTTATGGTTATGCTCAGTGATCTGAAGTCACAGTCCCCCCCACCTAACAACTTATTGCCACATAAATATCTCCAGGTGGCACACAATCTGATACATTCCTTTAATATAATGTTAGGTACGAGGATATCCACCATCCTCCAGTCTCAAATGTGATAAAAAGTTGATTCACCATAAAAGTAGTTAATTTAGTTGAACAATTTTAATTTAAAACTTTTACATCTCCAGTACAATAACCATTGAAAATAAAGTTTCAATTAAAAAGTTGCTCTTTTGATAGTATTAAGTTAAAAAAAAATTATTTGTTTATATTTAAAATCAGATTTTATATTTGAAACTGAAGAGAGAAACTTTGTAGAACAAACCTGAGATAATAAGACATGTTTATACATAGAAGTGAAATTCATTTATCTTCTAATACAACATACCTACCTTCCAATGGGTGGTTAAAAAACAAGAAATAGTGTTTACTGATCACATTACTCAGTGGTTCGCGTTGATTATGATGTGAAAGCAACTAAAAGTTGCTGATATAAGTCCTGTTTTTGCTACTGCAGATCAGAACACAGTGGTAGACCCACCTCTAAATGGGATTAGACTTTTCGTTTTTGTTATTTACTCCTCTAGCTGCAAGGTCCAGAGCTACCTAACAGCAGTCTTAACTCTTTAAGAACATCAAGGATTCTTGGGAAACGCTGAGAACATTATTTGAATTGTTAACTTATTAATAAGAGCTAGGCCACTCAACTTACAGAGTCAAACCAAGGTAATAATCTTGTTGCGGGAAATACATTAAAGAAAAGAGAGGCATCCTTCACCAAGCCACAAAAGTATCTAAATTCGTAAGCCCGATATTCTATTAGGTAACACATTACATACACGTAGACAACTGTGTACAAGTCCCAGAAGGAAAAATAAGGAAATAGCGCTAGAGCACTTGTAGCAGTTTTTTACACGGGCTCCACCAGGATTCTTCATTAAAATGTTTCCAAATCCTAGTGGTTCTTACGGGCAAAGTTAAAATTTTTCATGCTTACAAAGATGACGTATCCTCTATACACACCTTGATCTTGACCATTTTTTACATTTCAATATCAGAATTACTACCGGGATAAGTTAGCTGTCACTATCCTCTTCTGATATGTTAAGCAAGAACTTTGACAGTGAGGCAATACGAGGAAGGTGAAGAAGAAACTCTCCGAAAGAGTCTTTCCTGGACATGCCTAGTGTTTGCTTGCCCCCAGAAACATCTCTGAAGTCCACTTCAGCAGGCTTGACATCTATTTTAATTTTGATGTTCTGCATTGATTTAAGATCATGGCTAAGAAGAATATTTTTTCCATCATCAGCAACATCAGCAGGGTCCGTCTGTAGAAGACAGCAGAGAGAATTGACCCTTGTGATGAGTGATTTTTCATCAGAAGCCGTTATAATCTGATTGTCATTAAGAAGATGCTGTGCAATTTCCTCTAGCATTTCCTGAAAACCTGGTCTTCCAACACAAAAGGATGGATCCCCAGAATTTACTTGTTCCGAAAGGCAATGCTCAATGTGGCCAATAAAATCGCTCACTGACATAGAAGGGCGGAGTCCAGGCAATTTTATCTGATCGCAATTTCTTGGGCCCTTGGAATCAGTTTCAGAACTTGTACTCCCTTCAATTACACAACAATTCATGAATTTTGTAACAGTAAGTTAATGCCACACAGGCGGTTTAATTAATGAGCAATTTAGAAATTTATAAACATGGGAGATAAATGTGAAAACTGCTTAAGTATGAATCTCTCTCATGACATACACACTCAGTTTCTTAGTCTATGTTTGGATTGATGGCAAGGGATGAAATGGTTTTATTGTTTGAAATGTTTAAAATAGAATGAAATGGAATAAAACTTGATGAAAATGGATTCCATTCAGTTCTGTCCAAACATTCATTATACAAACATTCAAACTGTAATGATATTCAATTGTGTTCCTTTCCATTTCATTCCATTCTACTCCTTATTAGACAATTGATAGACGTATTACAAACATAATCTTAGGGAACAGGTTGGGAGGGAGGTTGATGAGGGAATTAAAAGTCCCAACGTTCAGAGGGAAATCAAAACAAGATTAAATTCTTACAGTACCTGAACTGGTGGAAGGTGCTTCACAGGGTAGACTATCCAAGCTAAGGCCAAGACGACCATTATAGTCATTCTTAAATGATGGTGACAGGGATGAATGAGGCGATCCAATGTCCCGCAAACAAGACGTGGTAGATACTTTTCCATTGACTTGATGCAAATCACGATCTTCTGGATTGTCAAGGTTCTCAAAAGCAGCAGGTCGTGTATCAAAATGTGGTGAATCCAAGACTATCTGAGGTTGCTGGCTTAAGAAATTAAGATGCGTGTCACACTGAACAAGCTTTTCAAAATGCCTGGCTAACATCCCTTGCGAAAATTCCAAAATATGTTGCCTACAAAACCACAAGATGAAGTTCTAAGCATCATGGCCTAGTAAATACAGGACCACAGGACCTAAACATAATAGTGTCAACCTTAATACAAATGAAAACTAGGAAACTTAACCAAATAAACTTGTTACAATAAAAACCATTATTCACAAGGAATGAGTAACAAGCCAACAACACAAGAGGACTTAACACCACACTTAATCTAAAACCTTAATGCAATAGGTTTGTGTGTCATTCTCACTTATATGTTGCTCAACTTGATCACTTCTATACATCGTGGAACTCCAATTCACCCTTGAACTCTAACATAATGCTTCAAAATGCACATTAAGATTCCTCTAAATGCAACTCAACCACTCTTCCTCAACTATTTCAGTAAGCTCTCACTCTTAACGAAAGGTTTTATTGAAAGCTGGTTTTCTTGCCCAGCTCACGATAAATCAACAAAAACCATAATATTTCTCAATCTGATCCCATGCAAAAGTGTTGAGCTCAAATCAGAAGACTGAAGAATATACCTGTGTTTGCTAGCCTCTCCATCAGTAAAATCTGATGTTGTTTGCCATAGTGTATGCTTTCTGGGCTGAGGATTAGTCTCCTTGAAGAAAAGAGGTTGTCTTGCGAGCTGCAATACACAAACACACCAATAATTCAATGAAAATGAAACTGAACATTCACCCAAACATATGTGTTTGTATCATTGTATTGTAAAAGAACAATCAAAGTAGCTTATATAGAGAGGTATGAGAATAAATTACAGCTACAGTCAACGAGCTAGGTCCCGTATCAGGACAATTTGCCTTAAGTGCCATGATATCTGACCACTGGATTTCCATTTTGCTCTTTAGTTCACCTTCAAGAACTTCCCAAACTAGCTTTCGTTTAGCGAAGTAACATTTTGCCACTAAATCACCCTCATGTTTTGATTTATACTGCCACAAAGAGATCCTTGATTTAAAACTCAATGAAAATAGAACTTTCCTAAAATTCTAGATACACGTAGTTATACATTGAATATACCTCCCACGAACCAATTCTTAAAAGTGAAGCTGGGAAATTTGAAGCCTTAAGCTTTTCGACAGAGCCTAATGCAGCCGCAGCCGGACTTTCCTTTTTCAAACCGGAGCTTAAATTTTCATTTTGTGTATTTGCAATAAAAATATTCCCTTGAGAAAGCTTCATCTGTATCAAATGTAATAGCGAAGGGCTCTTCCTTAGACGTAAACCCAGAGGGCTAGGCTCATCAAGTATATTGTACTGGGGCGGAGAACCGGAAGATGTAGTATTTGAAGCATTCCATTGCTAAACAATTTTAGAAACATGCACAACGAGAAAAGGAAGTTATCAAAGTGAGCGTATTAAACATGCAGCTTACAAAAAATGAGTAAAAGTAACACAAACAAACAAACAAATCCTTAAAATCTTCAACTGTTTCGTTTAAGTATTTAAACTTGATCCTTAAACATATGTTAAAATTATCATTTTCAGTCCTATAATCTTTTTAATTTTGGACTAATATGATTGACAGATTGCAATCTTAGTTTAGATACTTATTTAAAATGACGATTTACTCTAAAAAAATGTATGAAATACAGGTTTTTTAAAAACTTTGTTTGTGATATGTAAAAATGTGTGTTCTGTGATCTAAGCTTTATATTACTGACACTTCTCATTCCAAAATTAAAACTGTTAGACCCCTGGCACAGGTGATAATATTAAGAAAGATGAGAAACCTCTTGTGAAGCGGATGAAGGTTTCAAACGCTTATTGAGAGGAGCGTGCTCTTCTTGCAGTGGTTCCTTCACCTCCAACTTCAACGACACAGTTTCGAGGTCGGAACGGGACGTCATGAAACCCATTGGTTGAACCATAAAAAATTTCAGTGAAGCAAGAAATGCTGAATCGGATTACAAATCGAAGCGTTCGTTTATCGCAAAAACACATATAAAGTGGGAAAAAAAACGCGGAGAAGACCAAACAAAACAAGAGAAAACCGAACTTTTGTTTTGGTTGGATTGGGTTGGCAATTGGCGGAAACAAAACAAAACATCCTTCGATGCTTCTGAGGTCCAGCGCGTGCACGTGATCAATAGCGCGTGCGAATCTTTCAACTGTCTCAAATAAGGCCTTGCTTGGTTATTGTCGGCGCGTGTGCTGCCCGACACGTATAAAACGAAACGAGGTTATGGATAATGTGGGCCCCTTCTTTTTAGCTTTTAATTTTAAGTACTGTACCTTCTGTGGCCAATGGTGCAAATATTTTTGGCAAGTGTACTCTTTGCATTCAGTGACCGAATGGATAACATAAAAGGGAGCCATTTGAAACCCTATTGTGTTTTGCTTTCTTAATTTTACCTTTCTTTTTGCTACTCCACTTTGTATTTGGTACATTGTACATATTATTATATTATGTTTATGCAATGCTTATAAGGTAACGAGAGATGCGTGATCTCTCGTAATTAAACTATATTAGCATTTAACATTCATGTTGACTATTATTTTAGGAGGGAAGTAACTTTTAAGCATCATGAAAGCTCAAAGGAGTAAAAGATTGCATTTGTTTTAAAAATGTAGAACTGTGGTTTACATTTAGCATCATAACTACTGGTTAGAAGAGGAAGGGTCTAGTGAAAGGAAAAATGAAGCAGAACGAACATAACTAGTTTGCATTTGCACATTTCATGGTATTTGGTATAGTTGAAATTTCTTCCACCAACCTATCTTCTTTTTTTAGTTCAAACTTACTGTTTTATATTTTAAAGTAAGATTTTTACTTGAAATTTTAAATATAATACACTAAAGTCATATTAAAAATGTATGCTATAATAGGTGTGTTTTTGTACGGGAATTTTCAAGATCTTTAAAATATTTCTTTATATCTCATCCTAAAATTTAAATTGTGAAGTCATTTTAAGATTACTAAAACGTTAATTAAGATCTTAAAGTAAGATCTATTAGTAAAAAAAAGTTAAATAATATATTATATTCTACATCGTAAAAAGGATTTTGAAAAGATAGTACAAAATATTAATACGTGAAGGAATGGTGATGGACAAAGAAGTATGGTATATATACTATCGAACGTATTCCTTTTTAATCATATTTCTTTTTCTTTGTAAAATATCTTCAATAAAAAGAACTATTTTAGAAATAGTTTTTCTGTATAAAATTTTCAGAATTGTTTCTAAGAAAATTGCACATCCTGAGAAATTCACTTATCATATTATAGACTAACAGTAATTTGAAACCCTAGTGTAAAAACCCAGAACACCTTGTTTCAACTTATCAAATATGTGAAGTGAAAAAATGCTAGCTACACACTTTAGCTTCTCTTCATTATTAGATAGAATTAATATGATAGATTCCACGTAAGTATATCACGTAACAGTAAATAGTAATCTGAAAAGAAAGTATTCTAGAGGATTTTGTTTATATTCTTCATTCTACTTAACTCACCAAATAGATTATGATGCTCACATGATTTATCATAGCTTGCCAAACAATTACAGAAATAAACTGGAAGAAGGTAAACAAATAGCAATACTGGGAAGTCAATAAATACCAATTGTTACATGACGCAGGAAGGTGAACCACATTCTTAAGATACTGATGTCTCAATTAGCCAAAACAAACTGTATTCATTTGAAAGCAGATTGGAGGGCGTCAAAATTCACGACTAAACACAGCTTGGCTTTTGACTCAGTTTGCAAACACATCTATTTTGCATTTCTGTTTACTTTCAGATATGGCAAGGCTCCAATTACGTTGTCATAGTCGCTCCTGCTGACCGGATGCTGTGCAAGACGATAAAAAGATTAAGACACGAGAAAAACAATCCCATAATTTAATAACATAGTCCAAATCCTAGCCAAAACTTTTAGTATAAATAACTCAAGGTCAACAAGCATAACAGCTGAATCCAGCTGTCATTCTAGAAATTCAATTGCTCTTGAGATAGATATGGATTAGGTAGAAGTCCCTAGTTCAAGATGAATGAAGCCCCATAACCGGATTTCCCTAATGAGTGTGATATTCATTTTATCTCTTGTAAAGAAATCAATTCAAATAAGCAACGGTAATATTAGTTCAATTGATAATTTCAATCAGTTTATAAAGTTGCATACTACTTCACTTTCATGCATGCTATTTAAAGATAGCTGTATTTACATTAATTTATCAGATAAAATTGAAGTAGTAAATCTTTGTTGATATTGGACAACGAAATCGTGGATGCTTTGTTAGATTAGGATTTTGAAATGAGCAAAGAGCATGTGCAACTTGGAATAAACAGCTCAAGGCATCAGTGACATATGACTGAGACTTTGGCTATGCAAGTTCTGACTTGGAGGATAAAAAAAGAATCAATGATATGTTTTGAATATCAGATGCTCCAAAAGGCTGTTCATCATACATATCAAGTTCAAAACTATGTTGCAAACTCCAAATTTCAATTATACACTACACAGATCACTCAACCAAATAGCTAGTTCTGAATACAATGGCACCTTTGCAGAGTTTTTCACAACGTCTCTTCAGTGTAAATTTCAAATTCTCATGCAAAGAACGATGAAGAATGCTAGCAACTGAATGGCATTGATTAAAGAGTTAAATATGGAAAGCTTTGATGGAGAAGTGTGAGGCCTCGCCCCCATCATCACTTCTTGTAAAACTTTCTTTTTATTATTCCTTAACCAATTCCCTTAAAGCACTCATTAGTAGGACTATACAATAATTTTCTGACAGAAGAAACCCATTACAGACAAAGTCCACATGTAGGAAACAAGAAATAAGCATTCTAAACTTGAATTTGGTATTTGGTGAATGACCCATTGCACAAAATTAATTCATTAAAAAATAGATTAACATAGAAAAGGAAGGGGGAAGGTTGAATTGAGTATTTTTGAACTTGTTAGTTGTTACACGCTCTTTCTTCCGAAAAATTGATGCATAAGATAAAAATTGCTTTCAAGTAATGAACTGAACTGAGCTCTAAAAGTGGTTCAGAAAAAGTAGATTGAACTGTATAATTATTTAGATGAAATAAACTGGACAATATATTTTGAGTGAACTGAACCAACTAAACTATTTTGAATTGTTTGAACTATTTGAATTATTAACAATGAACATTTTATTTTAAGACATATTTTCCAATCTTATAGAGTATAGTTCAGTTTAGTTCGAGTAATTCTATCTAAGAACAATTCAGTTTTTAAAAACAAACTAAAAGAGGATTTTTACGTAATTCAGTTCAGCATCAATTAAGTTCAATTCAAATTTTTTTTAACAGTCTTAATTACATGTAAAGTGTGGTTGTATTAATTTGTGCTTTGGAAAGTAATAAACTTCCGTTCAACCGACAACCTTAATTGAACATTACTTATGCATTGCAGATTTGCTTTTTCTATACATAAGGGCAGATGTTTTAAAGTTTGTTATAAATTTTTCTCTAAGCACTTATAACAGAAGAAAATAAGAAAGAAAACAAAATAAACTTCTCTACTTCTCGTATTAACTTTTCCAAAAGATGATTTTTTAACTAAGCCAATTTTTAGTTTATGAAGAAGGTCTTTTTTTTTTCTTTTTATTTATTTATGTCTTCTATAAGTATTGATGGGAAACAGTAACCAAATATATATGTAATCTTGAGTTTATCTTCTCGTGAAATGGGAGAGCATATTACAAGACGGAATTGATCCTCCAATTTTTGGTTTGATGCCCCAAAGGCAACCCTATTCTTCTAATCTCACAATTAAAACCAAAGCAAAGAAACTAGCAAACACACTAAGGTTATCATTTTCTAATGAAATGCGGTCTAAACAAGCAAATCTAACACAATGCACAACCAAGCCCCAAAGGCAACTAGTAGAACAATCCAACCAGTCATTCACCGTCACAAAATTCATCCATTATCTAAACGACCAGACAATTTACGATTAATATGATCTGACCATTTTGGAGAGTCGTAATTTGCGCTTGGTGTTCTTCTTGACAAGCAAATGCTGCTTGCCAGCTCTTCTACGCACAATTTTGCCACGCCCCGTCACCCTAAAGCGCTTTGCCGATGCCTTTATCATCCATTAACGAAATTCAATTTCGAAAAAGCGGAATGAAGTGGGAAAAATAGAGAAAGAGAGAGAAAGGGACCTTGTGGGTTTTCATTTTGTAGCCCTTAGCGGATACAATGGTGAGAGGGCGAGGTGTTGGAGAGAGAGGAGAAGGAGCAGTGCATAGCTTTTGACGAAGAAGTGGAGCGGAGATGGTAGCTGAAGAACTAAGGTTGAGTGAGTTGGTGTTGTTGAACGCTGGAAATCGAACTGAACTGTAAGAGAGACGAGTGGAAGAAGAAGAGCAAGGTAAAAGTCCCAAGCCCAAGGACACCGTAGCCATCTTCAGTGTGAGGTGAGGTTCGTTGAAGCCAAAGTTCTTCTTTATGGATAAAGCTGAGGTGCTAACTGCTTAGGCACCCAGAGAGACCTTGCTCTTGTCCTCAAATTTTTCTCTCTCACATTCATCCCATCACAATTTCTTCTAATTTTTTAACTTTACTTAATATTACTTTTATATATTAATTATTTCATTACATTTCCCAACAACGTCAGGATGGCCGAGTGGTCTAAGGCGCCAGACTCAAGTTCTGGTCTTCGAAAGAGGGCGTGGGTTCAAATCCCACTTCTGACATTATTTTTGTGATGACTTAATTCAGTTTCTTTTTTTAATGTCCTGCAAATTCTGTTATAGGGTATAAAACTCCATATCCAGATTTAATAAAAAAAAAATGCCAAAACTATTTAATAAATTACGTTTAAATTCTCTTTTAATTAATAATGAAAAATTAGTTAATACTATATTTATATAATTTTTCAAAATTACCTTTAAATTGGAATTCTAATCTCTTAATTTGTTTAACTAATAAATTAATATATCTTTACTTAACATATAGTTGTCTTTTAAGATTAGTATTATAAAAAAAATATACATATATAAACTTTTTAAATTGTTTTGTAGAAAGGACTACATACCCATGTAGTTATTATTGATTTAAAAAAATTGAACTAAACAACTACATCATGATGCTATTTTAGGTCCGTATGCTTGAAAGACTTGATTGGTGGATCCTCGCTGAATTCTCCCAAAAACCAAAACCAAGATGAGTGAGACTTGTACATTTGAACTCAAATTAGAAGAGACAACACCAAATCTAATTCCGCAACACAGGAAGTAATTAGAAGATGCTGAGGGAAATAAACAAAATAAAGGTCTTATAAGGAACAAAATCTGACAGGCGTATCGCTGTGCTTAACAAAATGCAAACATTCCCCTCACCCCCAATCGTCTAGGGCTTCAAATGACAAGGAATGGTCACAAGTTAAGCTGCAAATGCGACGGTTCGCAAGCTTTTACATTTATGCATGGAATTCGAAGACGAATGGTAGTACATGCAAAACTAACAAAATCCCCACGGAGTACGATATTGCATTGGGTATTATAACGTTACTCAACAATGGTATAGAGCATGAAAATATGACTAATTATACTGGACCAATATCATTATTAGGATTGCCTTTTCCCAATGGAAACTCCTCTCAACCAGCTCCATTCTGTCATCTTTATAGGCATCAGTCCCGGCAAAGAGAAAAGTTCTCTAAAAGCTAAGGAATTGTAAACATGAACTATAATTTTGGTCATAGTTCACAACGATGTCTGGTATTTAAAAAAAATATATAATTTTGAAAATTTGAAGTTCCAGCCTTTTCGCATGCAGTCATAACCTCTTCCCTCCCTCCCCAGCACAAAAACATAAGTTGGTATAACATAGTTAACATGTTTTTTCCTAGTAAAAAATGAAGTTAGTACGAGTCTATGATAGTCGAAGGTAAGGAATAAAAAATGTAACGGGGCAGACTCCTGAGACACAATACTTTTCATAGAATAATTCACAAGCTATATCACCTGAGTCTTCAAACTCATGTTCGCTTCTAATGGATGTGGATTCTACAGGTTGCCTCCTCCTTCTAGAAAGAGTCTAGACATGATGGGTATTTGCAGACAGCATGCTTTCGTAAATGAAGACAAATTGTATTAACATAGAGAAAAATGGATAGTTTTCTGTCAAAGGGGAAGTACTAAAGTAGATTGGGATAGTTGGAGACAATGAAAATGAACAACTAAAACACAAATATTACAGTAAATTTGACAGATACAGCATCTCATAAGCAGTGCAGTCCATCTCTAGAGTGCAAACGATGACGAAGCTAATTCCTCAGGTGTCACAGGATCATGCAGCTGCACTCACAAGCAAATATATAGTAAGGATAAGGTAAACTTAAAACACACCTTGGCAGTTAACATTAATTTTTCTATTTCTAATATCTTTTGAATCATTTGAATGAATTTATCTGTCATATGCTAGTATTCGATGCAATGAATGGGAGATACACACAATAATTGACAAACAACAAATCAGATTCGTTTAAATACAAGTCTCTTTGTGCCCATCAGCATTTTATTTACTTTAAATTTTGAATGAATTTGCTACAATTCAAAGGCAGTGTATGAACAAGGGCCAGACTTTTTGCTTCTGGTGGTGCATCCTCTACCCAACAAGAACTTCCATGCCTAAGAGACGAAGCCAGTAATACATGGGCTACCTTATTCTCTGCCTCCTAAGTCCTAGCATTCAAACAATTCAAGTTTCTAAACAGCGAGGACAAAGTTCTACCATCGAAAATTAAGAGACCAATATGTATGTCTGGACACTGCCTTATAATCAGGTGGAGACATTCGAAGTCCAAGCTACCAACCTCCACCAATGACATCCAAGAAGCAAAATCCCCTTAACGTCTACACAAGTCACAACTCAACAAGATTTAGGCTAACACTCATAATGAAGTTCTAGATTAACATTGTGTGATTGGAGACAAAATTTTGAATGATAACTACACTTTTTGCAGCAGACCTCACAAGATATAATCAAGAAGCGATTTCCCACATATATGGCAAGCAAATACACACACCCTCAATTTTCCAATGCATAATGAAGAAAAATAACACCGACAAATTCATCATTGTACAAGTAGTAAATATTTAGTTTTAATCTAACCAAAATGTCCAATAACTAAATCAAACTACCGCACTCCCATAGTGATTCAGAAACGACTTACAGCTTTGGCAACAGTAAGCCAATGAAAAGCTCGGAACATTTCATCGTTATGGGAAGGAACGTAGTCATGGTTCCAATAGGTTATGTCCTGAAACGTTGCTTTGCTGACCCAAGAGTTCGAGTTTTGTTTAGACGATGGAGGCGAAGTTTTCTTAGCCAAAACAAAACCTACAGAGCCACACACAGGAGCAGAAAACATCCATTCATTTGCATCAATTGTTGTGAACAACAAAGAACGGTTAAATTTAAGAAATAAATATAAGAGAGAGATACCAGAGTAACCCTGAGGAAGTCGGAGAGTGGTTCCCTGGAGTAACCTTCCTCTGAAATGCGCTTCTTGTAGTGGCAAACCTTCGTCAGATACGCAGTTGTGTTTGGGTTTGAAGTAGTGGGAAACGGAGGCGGGACCGTCGTGCTTGACGCAGCAGGGGAGTTGATGAACGCGGCCACTCAAATCTTCTCCGTGTGGCTTAAGATCTATTGTGGCGTTTTCCATTTCGGCTTTTGCTCTTCCAATCCACACCGTTGGGTTCGGTCCAGAGAGGTACAACACTGGATGCGCCTACTTTGGTTTTGCCGCTAAAATCAAACCCCAATTCTTAATTAGCATTCTTTCCTCTTCCCTCTGCTTTTCCCTCCTGTTCTTATTTCCTCCCAAATCAAATACGACTCAGACAAAATTAATTAAAGTTAAGTTACTTTAAGAAAATAAAATGAGATGAGAGAAAGATTTTTAAAAATTAAACAATTTGTAGTGAAGTTTGAAACTAAAAATAAAATTAAAATTAAGATACAACTAATTTTAATATAGTGAAACAAAGTTTGAATTACTTGTGTTTGTTATGTCTTGCTAAGTGATTCAAATTGAATCAATCCAACCTCAGTTGAATAAGTAGTGGTTACGTAATGGGAGTGATTGGTTAAAACTTTAATATATTTTGAGAATTTGAAAAATACAAAAAAACACTGTAGAAAAAAATTAAGTTAAAATATATTTCATGATTCATAGATAAAACTGAAAAACAAGACTAACATTGTATAATCAGTATTCTTATTACATAGAATTCAATATATAGTACATATAATCACATATCACTTCCAGTCAAAAAAGAAATACCTAAATCTATGCAAAAGTTATTTATACAATAATTAATCTTATAACTTTCAGTTATTTAGAATTCAACAAATACATGTTACATGTTACTGCTATCACCAATTTACCTTCCTTACTTTATTGGTTTGTTTGTTGCAGCCAATATGGAGTAACAAGGAAGACATGGTGCTGAAAATGGGTGGGCTTCACATCAATTTCAATTGCTTGGTGGAGAAGAATTCACAAGAAAAAAAAAATGAAAATATCTACTTCCATTCTTTGCGTTTTCGTTTTCTTCAAAACATAAATTAAAATCCATAAAAGCTCATGTTCACCAGCTTATTTCCTGGAAACATCTGATTTCTGTCTCATTTCAAACGAAAAAATAAATAAAAATCCAAAACCCGGGATACCTTGTTCTTCAATTATTTACGATGGTAATTGACCTGACAGGGCAAGTCCGTAAATGAATATCAAGGTTAAATGCATAAAGTAAATTTTGCTTTTGCACAACTTAAGGACATTCTCTAAATAGCACTTACTACGGAATTGCAGTTTCAACTCTTGTTTTATATGATCGGGTTAAAACAGCTGAGGAATAAAATAGTCGACAGTTACAGTGACATCCAAGATAAAGATCTCACCGTCATTAACAGCAACGGAATGCATTTTAGGTAATTCGGGTGATAGTAGGAATTGCTTGTTTCAGTCACTTTTACGCATGCTACATATTGTACAATCCCAAAATCCATTTGCGTGCAAATGGCTTTACAAAAGGAATAGAACATTGCGGAATACATAAAAAACATAAATAGTCCGTTAAAAGCTCCACTCCTCGTATCAGTTGCAAACTTATACTTTCTGAAATTCAAGGCACCAAATGGTAGAAACTCTGAATGTTATTGTCTTGTCAATATGGCCACAGCTTCCCATTCTAAACTACATATCACATCCTGCATAGTAGTCGTATACCATCAGAAGGAAGTTCCCACTTTCATCTTTTTCTCACTCTCTCTTTCAAACATTTCTATTTTATTAATTTTAACAAAAACCATTTACAATGCGTTTGTTTCTCCGTTTGAAAAATCCTTGGATTATCCAAGGATTTGGTTTCACACTTTCACCAAGGATAAGTGTGACAACGAAGAAACAAGCACACCTGATCTGTTTTTAAGAAACAAAAAATTAAAGGCTATAAAGAGCAACAACAAAATAATTCCGTCGTAATAGTAATGCAAAGAATATTAGCTGTCGGCCACTTACCGATGGATTATGTCGATCAATATCAAAGCTATTGATTGCACAAGCTTCAGCTAGAAGCTCAACAGGTTCCTCGCCTATACAATAAGACATCACAGAAGCACCAAATCAACCACACCACTTGAGTTGATTTAAAAGCAGTTTGATTTGGAAAAATGTTAGCCTAGTTTTAATTACAAAAATACAACTTCTTTTTTACTGTTTCCTGTAAAAATATTAGAAGATAAGGTGATATTCTTGTAATTAAAAGCAAAATATAAACAATGAAAACAGAACATTAAGAAAAAAAATAAACTGTTCCTAAATCTTCTGGTTCCACTGACTTGTAAACAGACCGTAAATTGCACTTTAACATGTTGCAAATTGCAATGAACATTACCTTGCTCAATCACAGCGAGAATTCCATCCTCTGAGCAGATCATGGAAGGTAAGATCCGGGTTGATGAAGTGTTTGATTTTATGCAACGGTCATACTGAACCTCCCAAACCTCACTTTCGGATATTGACTGCACCATAGTGTTACCAGCCCCAGCCCCTGCACCAGAAAGCATAATTGGTTGTTGCGGCCACCTAAGATCCCAGGCAAAAACAGTACCCAAGGAGCCACCAGCCTGAGAGTATATTACAATCCCAGAAATGTCAGCAGCATACAAGAAAAAACACCGAGCACCTCTAAGGCTCCAAACCACCAGTTTGATTTATTAAAATCGTATACAAAAATTCAACTATCATTCATCCTTTTATTCATTTATGTCAGAGCAGTTGTTAATGCAGAAGTGAAAGACAGATAACAGCTCCCATAATGTCATTAAATCACCCTTAAATGTTGTTAGATAGCAGATAAAGCACATTAACAACACATCATAGAAGTGCATTTTAGTTGTCCTGGCATTATGCAGCATTCATAATTTCAACATTAGCAGGGTAATACTTGTATTCATTCAACTAGAAGTATACTTCTGAGCATAAAGACACAACCGCATCAGCCATCAAATGGGAAAAACTATAATCTAAAAACCAAACCTATGCTCCCAGCTCTTTGCATGAACATTGACAAGGAGGCATTATCTTATGATCAAATCCACAAAATAACAAGTGCAATACAAGCATCTCACCAGACAGGTATGCTTTCGTGATGGATGAATGTCAATGGAGTGCACAATCCCTGAACTCAATTTTTTATCCCTGCATACATAATTACATGGCAACCATAAGACAGATTTCTAACACAAAGTAATAAATTTCTATATGTATATCATCACACACGCATTCAGCCGATGCGGAACAAGTAACCAATGGAACTCAGAAAATGTCATGCATTTCAAGAGAGACATGGAATCCATGCTCAAATCACTGGCGAAATAAATGCGCTTCCACTACAGCAACATTTTTCTCTTACCAGTCACCCTTAAAATGAGAAACCGGTCCTCCCGGTTTCCGTTGGTCCCACCACTGAAGGCTGAACCCGTACCCACCGGTAGCGAACTCCACTGTCGAGGCCCACCTCGCCGCCGTGTACGACACCAAGCCACCGCTATCATACAACCTCCGGTAACTCAAATTCGAATCCCCAACACCAACCAAGTTGACCTTCCCATCCTCCCCGACGGTGACGCACTCGACGCCACCGTCCATTAGGTCAACGGAAGAAGCGGGGACAGAATGCAGCTCGGGAAGCGATATCTCGGAGTTGAGCGAGACGTCGGAGGAATCGGCGAAGAGGAAGTGGAGAGAGCCGGCAGCGGTGGAAGCGACGACGAGGGGCTTCCGAAGGAAGAGCGAGGTCTTGAGAGAGGAAATGCGAGAAGGCAAGGAGCACGAGAATTGGTGTTCGAAGGAGAAGGGGTTTAGGGTGAGAGAGTTGATTTGAATGGATGAAGCATCGGAATCAAAGTCATATAGAGCAAGAACCGCGAATCGATCCAATGGAGATAGTTGAGGAAGCCAACGGACTGCGTCTACGTATTGGTATTGGGGGATCCTCTGTATTGCCGTAGCTGCCATTGCCAGGGTTTCTCTGCAACTGCAACAACCCCTCACACGCAGGGTTCAAAACCCCCAAACTCACTGTCTAGTTTTCTTCTACAAGAAATAATATTTTGGACAAAATTAAGAAATATAATTAATATTTTATATTTTCTATAAAATATATTTTTATCTTTCATATTAAATATTTCTTTCATTTATATTTTACTCCATATAAATGGTTATTGGCATAAAAAATATTTAATATTTTGTTAATACTGTAAAATAAC
>Ga0123340_1000749_pt1 | contig 23894 bp, 14 predicted proteins | sample SirMexnodulemix_FD_89961 | JGI IMG/M metagenome (GOLD analysis project Ga0123340, IMG submission 89961) | Root nodule microbial communities of legume samples collected from Mexico - Siratro Mexico nodule mix | ecosystem: Host-associated > Plants > Roots > Nodule | place: Mexico: Nepantla...
AAAATAATATTTTAAATTAAAATTTATTCAGTAATATTATAGTTAGTGTAAATATAACATTAATTACTAGAAAAGTAAAAATTGTTTTTTTCAATAAAAAAAGTATACAGTTGTAAAATGATTTTATATGGTTAATCTATAATTGTAATGTATAATAAATTTATTAATTTTTATAATTACTATCTTTAAATTCAAATATGCCATAATTTCTAATTAATTAACGTATAAAAATCTACACTGATAGCACATAAAATCAGCCAATGTGTAATGCTTTATTCAGGAATTATGATTAAACGGAATTCGCTATAAAATAAGGACTTTGGATTTTGACCACTTTATATGAATTTCTTCATAGTTGGGCGAACTCTTTAGGTTATGTAAAGGATCTCTCATATTAAGTCCTTTTATAGAATAATAATTTCAAATTTTGAAAATCTCAAATTTCAAGAGTAGTGTATGATAGATTACGAAGAGTACTAGGAACATTTTTTATACTATATATTTTTTATTAGTTAAAATTTATTCAAAATAAATAAAACTAAGACATATAATCATTAATAAAAGAATAGATTTCACATTTTTTTTATAATTTTTAATAAATTTTCGACCGAATAAGGTAACCAAAGAGTGTGTTTGATCAAAGGTAACGTGGCTTCTGATTCAAAACAAAGTAAATTTGGGACAATTTACAGACTAAAAATCGTGCGAAACCCTAAAATCTTCCTATACTCTATAATTTTTTAAATTACTCATTTTACCCTTTATTCATTATATGAAGCTTCCATAATTCCATTTGCCTTCCTTCTTCTTCATCGAATCTCTTGCTACTTTTCGACATTAAAAAACTTTAGTAAAGAAATGAGTTGAAAAACAATATTTTGTAAAGTTTAAAGTTGCGTAGTTCATTTACTAAGTATCTTTTATTCTATTTTTTTCCTCACTCACAATTAAGTCTCTAATTTTAGAATTATTAAATTGAACAATATGTAAGAAAATATTTTAAATTACACAATCTAAAATATAATTTGACTTTTGAATTAGTATTTCTCATTGCGTAATTGATAATATTACTTTCAACTTTCAAATCATACAATTTAAAAAGAAAAATTGTGTTATAGATTATACAATTTGGAATAAACTTTTTATTTTTAGATTATGTAATCTAGAATTTGAAAATAATATTATAGATTAAATTATCTATAATACAAGTTTTACTTTTTTATACACAATTAGGAAGGTGGAATTTGTTGTTGAAAATTATATATGTAATTGAAAATTGAAAGTGATAGAGTTTATTGTTTTTCACAAAAATGGGTTTTGATTTTTGAAGTAAAATCCCAAATGAAGTTGATATGTTATCTTATATAGATAAAATATTTGATATAGTGAAATTTGAGTCAACTAAATATGAATTAGTTAAAGGAGATTATGTGTTGAAACTTTTACAATAGATAAAGTAAATAAAATATATTATTATTTATATCGAAAATATGACGAGGGACATATATTAATGTTGTAATATATTTAGGATATGAGATGACTTACTTAAAAGGATCTATAATATAATATTGAAACTTAAATTTATAATTGTGATATTGAGATCTGTTATAACAAATAAGTAACAAGAAAGGAAAACACATATATTAGGTTGTAAAAGAGGTGATAATATGATTTTCAATGTCTATTATTGAAATCAATGATTCTAAATTTCTATAAAATTTTGTAGTATAAATTAAACCTAAATTAATTCACCAAGACACATATCAATTGTATTCAAACTTTAATGTTATTTCTATATAAATTAATTTGAGATCTTTAAGGATTGAAATAAATTATAAAAAGAAATATAATGCAACAATGATTGAAAACATAATTAAAATGAAACATTGAGTGAAAAAAGAATTAAGAGAAGATAAGAAGCTATTTCAAAGATTCAAGAATCAAACAATTCTTCTTACCATGATTCTCTAAAAAATCAATTTCAAGAATCAAATAAAAGTTTCATTCTACGTAAGCCATCTATATTTATCAAATCAACATAAAATCAATTTCAAGAATCAAATAAAAGTTTCATTCAACGTAAGCCATCTATATTTATCAAATCAGCATTTAATCAATTTCTAGTTTGATTTCTAAAATTAAAAATGCAAATTACAAAAAAAAAGTACAAATCTGAATTAAAAAAAAAAAAGAACAATTGTCTACATGTTTGGATCACATTTAAGATATATATGATCTGAAATCTAATGTAAATATGTTAATTAGGTCTATAAGACTAATTATAAAAGTCTAAGTAAAAAATGACAGATAACTCCAAATCCAATAGAAAAAGTAATGACAAAAACAGTAAGAAAATGTCATATATTGGAGATGAACACTACACACTCTCTTTGGTCCATTCTATCAATCAAGCAGCTCTTGCTTTAGTTCATACAGTACGGGATTAATATGAGAAATACAAAATAATAAGTGACGTCTCCAATTAATATTTTTCAATTTGTTTCAATTTTTTTTCACGTAACTCTTAAAAATAAGTTCATTTTAACTTCAATAAATTCCATGATTTCATGTCAAAACCCTCATATGATAAGAACTTCTTAAAAAGTGTTTAATTAAATTGTTAATTAAAATGCAACACATGTTAAGCAATGGTTGCATCATCCAAGCCCTCCGTTTTCAAACCCGGGTTGCTATTCCCATTTCAAGATTTCAATCCATTTCTTATTTTTCAAATTAAAAAAAAAAAAAAAAGTTGTAGTAAATAATGAGAGTTTCTACTGGTTTATTTCCTTGTCTTGTAAAGGGTTTAAATCTAACATAAGAAAGCTGTCAACTTTTTTTTTCTCCTAAACATTTTATGTAAAAACAATGAAAGGAAAAATGAAGCAGCATTGTGGTACACCAAATAATAGAGGTGTGACCTGAGAAACATCACTGTCAAAACTTATATTACAATTGCAATGTTACTCTGCTCAACACACTCCTCTCGACAATGTTACTGTGCTCATCACACTCTTCTCTCTTGAGTGTGTCTCATTCATTGTGTCTTCAGTAAAATGGAAAATACAAGTCACAGCCTGTTCTTTAACCAATTAAGATTTGCGCTCAGCGTAGTCACCTGAAAATGCAATGCTAATTTCAGTTAGGTAACTAAATAGTGGCCAAAGAGAGAGACAATTATTGGACCAAAAGGGTACAAAGAATAGTATATCAAAATGCTATGTCCTGATTTCTAAAATGCACTGAGATATTCTGACCATGTTCCAGGCTCTTCATAACAGATTTTACAGAAATATTTTTCCCTTGTTCACATAACTATCAAATCACAGTGACAACACTGAAATTTTAATTTCATTTACTAACTATGAAAAAACTAAGGCCTCTTTAAGTCATGTCATTGACTAATGCATTAGAATCAAATCAAACTATTCCTCGGCCTTAACTGTGTTCAACTCAAAATTTACTAATTACTTCACACCTACCAACATGTTATAGCTGTGAAGACTCAGTCTACATCTTTAATTTCAGCTTCAACATCAATTGCTCTACCAGAATCTTTTTCTGCCAAGACAGAAACAACGGCACACGGCATCACCAACAAAGATTAAAGATAAGGCAGATATAAGCATTTAAACACAATTTACTTCTAAGGGTAAAAGGAAACAAGCCTTGTGAAGATTACCATTTCTAGAACGGGTGAAATTATTGAATGCTTGTCCAAATGTTGTAGACTGGTTTGAAAACTTCACTGATTCCTTCACAAACTCATTTCCAACAACTGACATCAAAATAAACTTCAACGGTGAGAAATGTGCACATTGTGATTTTCATAGACAGTGAATGATGTAAAGCATTTTAAGTTACTAGTTTCAGAACATCTATCTCCCAAGCAATTACATCAATCAGAACATTAAAGGATAAATGACTAAAACAACAATTCGTTTGATAGTTAGAAACAATAACATTTGCTAACCATTCATCTTATTTTGGGGTGGCATGTCTACTGCCACCTGTAGATTTTCTTAATTCCATATGGACCAAAACACAATCATCATCTGCCATGCATGGCACCCTTTAAAGTCTCAACCTTAGTTTAAATAGAAACTAAAAAGGTACCAGTTTTGGCAAGTGACAGTCGGAAGTTCCAAAAATGTTTTCAGTGTAAAACGCCACAGCATTCATAGAATGGTCATTTACATTCTTTTACTAAGAATGAAAGCTTTAGTTTAGTGTAATACTGACACTGACAACACACTGGGAACAATTTATGGACAGATAAGCAAAATAAGCCATTCTTACCAGAAAAAGGTTGACCGCAAAAAGGGCACAGCTGCAGATCATCATTCAGAGAAGATCTAAAACAAATTATTACACATTTTAAAGTAGAGGTGGTTAGTTGAATTAATTCAGAATAAATCATCAATAACTAGTTTAACAAGATGAGTCAAACAAATCTTACTTGAAAACCTGAAAATCATTTCCACAATTTGGACACTGCACATATGCAACAAACACAAACCCAGTCAGTGCAGTTACAAGTCACATTAGCATTAACTACTTCTCAATATACTAAAACTTCTTAAACATAAAATTCTGTACAGATCCTCTACTGGGGGGAAATGGCTTCATGCTTGTAAAAGCAATAAAATAAAGTGAGTATAAGCAATATATCTCATAGTTTATAAAGTGCGAGTTTAAAGAACAAGAAGATTCAGAGTTAAATTTTGAAGAATCCTCACGGTGCCTTGCATTATATCTCGTCCTGCCCACCAGAGGAAAGCACCAACACCTACTATTGGTATCAACACTGCAATAAGCTGCAAACAAAAGGAGAAGAAAAATCAAATCAATCAGGTCATTGATTTACAAGTGCTAATTTCTCAGAAATACATTTATTGGAAGACACTAAGCCTTAAGGGCCTCCAAGGGTTTAAAGGACATATCTTTGGAAAATATTTTACATTGAACAAAAAGAATTTACATCACACTATGTTTTATGAAATACTAATGGTGTTTTTTTATGCAGAAACTGCCACACTGATCTCTATCTTTTTATTGGATGTGTTAGACTAGAACAGGTTGGATGTGTTAGACTAGAACAGGATTTATAACATATACAATTAAAAGACGGGAAGAATGGTGTGACCAAGAAGCACCAGGAAAATGGAAATTCTATGAGGAATCTAAGAGGTTCTATCAGGAAAACATATTTAATAGATGCCATAATAAATTACACAATTATTCAAGTACTCTCATATTTGATTCCTCCGTTATTCATTCTATCTTGTTGCTTTCTTCTTCTAAACCACCCAGCACAGTAACAAGATAACTCAAAAACAAGATTAAAAGAAAGAACCGTTCATATACAGATATAACATGCACTTCCATATTTCAAAACAGTGAAAGAACAAAAAAAACCAAGGGAGAGAATATCGAACAATACCCAAATGGAGACAATAGCATCCAAAATCCAACCAAGTTGTCCAGTCACAGAAAGGTAAGTCAGTCCAATAGCTACAGCAATATTTCCCAATAGCCTAGCAGTGGCACCATCATCTCTTCCACCACCACCGCCACCACCGTTGAAGCCAAACCCCTGATTATTCTTCACCACCACCACTCTCTTTTCCTTCTTGCAACCCTTCTCTTCCAACAAAACCCCATTTTGAAACACTGCACCTCCCAAGAAGCCCAAGCTCCCCCTGCCCACTCTCAGTTTCAAGCTATTCCCATTAAAAGAACCAAACTTTGCTTCTATCCGAGAGAAAGGGAAAGTGGGTCTCTTGTATATGCCACCATGTAAGAACTTGGGCTTCAAGATCGAACATTTGATAGAGAATTGCACAAGTGTGGTCATGGGAAACATAAGGGAAAGGAAATGAAATGTAATGGACTTAGAAAAGTTGTAGACATGGCATTGGAAGCTTGTAGATGATATTTTTGTTAAGTTTGAAGACTCATGTCCAAGTTGAGTAGTATGAGTGGGCCTTGGATTTTCCGTCACAAGTTCTCTCTCTCAAACTCCATAGAAGCTTTGCCACGTTAGCTTCAAGGGACCCCTCCTACCACATTATCTTCTTTGATTACTAGAGAGTTAGAAATCCAAACAAGTTTTCTTGCTTCATTTGAATAGCTTCTATTTCTTTCTTCATTTTTAGTATGTCAAAATTTTCTACCATCTTGGGTTAGGTTAAGGTTAAGTTCAGAGTTTTCTTACACATTATTTTACAATTAAAGTTCTAAAAATAAGGTAAGAATTACTTAGTAATTTTCATTTTTAAGTTGCTTAACTACATCACTCCACCAAATAATACATTTTGTAACATACAAATAAGAATGTATTTGTGAAAATAAAACATTAAGCAAAATTAACTTGATTGAAATAAAACTATATTTCACACAAAAATACTTAAATTATTTAAATATATGCATTTAAAAATATAAAAATTTATTTTAATTTTTTTACAAATAGTTCAATGTACAATATTAATTATAGAGGGTAAAATATTTAAATTTTTCTATATTATTCTTCAACAATATTTTTAAATATAAATTAATTCAGTTAAATAAAACTTAATAATGTAAAATTATTTTAAAAAGTAATCAGATTATTTTCTTGTGCCGTTTAAGATATTGTTTTATAAAAATCAACAACTACGGCAATTTTGCTTATCTGAATAAAATAGTTTAATAGTTATAATATTTTATATATTGTTTTTAATTTTTACATTACAAAAAATGTTTATACATGCATAAAATAATTAAAAATTAAAATAAAATGATATAATTAATACTCTCTTCACAATTTTTTTAAGTATCACGTTTTTAAATTTTTTTTCTCATGAACTGTTATTTTGAAAATCTAAATAGTGGCTTATACATTTATCTTTCACCTAATTTTTAATTAGTTTGAATATTTTGTTAAAGTGAAGAAAATTTATTAAATTTCTAAAGCTTTAAAAAAAACTTAAATGACACTTAAAAAAATGGATGGAATATAATGGTAATTAACTTTATCTCTGAAAATAATATTTAAAATTAAAACAAGTGTCACGGAACAATCACAAAATAAATTATATATAGTTTAGGAAAATGAAAACCACAAAAATAGCATGACCGGAAATGAAATGATGGTAATAAGCTTAATTTCTCCTTTACTTACAGGTATCTGAACACAAACTTTAGATAAATGGCACCTTCGTTATAGTTTTTTCAATAAACACTTCTAAAATAAAAGAAAATATATTTTTTTCTAAAAATAATAAGACATTTAGGCGTAAATTAATTTTAGTTAACATAAATTTTCTTTCAAAAAGGCATTTCAACTGATAAATGAAATGAAAAAAAAAAAAAAGAAGACCTAAAAACCGAAACTGACTTTTGGAGGGAGATCACAGTAATATCAGAACAAGAATTAATGGAAATAATAATTATGTAATGAATATAATTGATTAGGTTAAAAAAGTCACCTAATAATATAATTGATTATGTGACTTTTTATTAATTTAAGAAGAAATTACGTGTAGCAGTTCCATTTGTAAACTTAAAACTTATCTATGCTTTAAGTTTGACTAATAGATTTTGATTAAATTTTTCTAATTAAATTTATCAGTGGTTGAACTATACAAAGATCTTCAGAATTATAGCTTTGGAACATTTCGTATGTAAATTTAGATATCATCACTTTTAGAAGATTTATGTTATTGTGTTAATGTAACTTTTTCTAACAGTTGTGGCAGCTTGGTCGTTGTTAATGTATTTGCGTGATCTAACTAACATAAAATCACATAGATGTAGTGAAAGTGTAATTATTGTAAATATTTATAATAACGATGTTTATGTGATAGTTTATTCGTTGTTATTTATGCCTAATTAGTGATCGACATTAATTTCAAGTAGTTTATAAGATTTTAGTATTAGTTGTTCAATCACTGCTTAGTTGATAAATAAACGTTCATTTTTAGTTGATGTAAAACGTTACTTTTCTTGTAATGTTCAAATTGATTGATATCCACATTATATTATAAAGAAGCCCAAAGTTAACATTCATATAAGACATGGTGATTCAAAATGCTTCTTATACACAACCAACTACTATACGAGTTAACTATTTACAAAAACAAGTTCTAAATTGAAAATCCTAGTATTCATCAGATGTTCTTGCATCTGTATTTGCTCGTGTACATTGTGCAATCATTCACAACAAGAATGATAAGGATAAGCTAGTGTAATTAACTTTCAACATGCAATAGTATAAGTAAATCAAACAATTATATTTATACTTCACTTATAACTATGACTTATAAAATTCATATATCAAATATAGATTTCCATTTATCTTAAACATCCATATCATTCATCATATAGACCATACATAAATCTATGTATCATATGACAAACATCATACATAAAAGTCACATGATCATCATATCGTCTTCTGAAACACTCATATTAAGTTAGTTATTACTAGAGACTAACATCTAATTTAATATCCAAGACTTAGATTACTAACAAATCTAAAAGAAATGATTAACGTAAGTCCAAACATCTAATACCGAGTGACTACTAGCAGTCTTGGTACATATGAACTTCCTCATCAGTTTCTTACCACTTGATCTCTTAGTCTATGTGACTTAGATCATAAATAAAGATAGAGGATCTCTATTGAAACATGGATGTCAATACTTAATACATAGAGCAACAACTCATACATTATTTTAAAGGTTTGACCTCAATTCAATACTCATACCATCATTCACATCAATACAAACCATTCAATCCACAATTCACAACATTTAAGAATCTTTCCATCATAAAAAAACAACCATTAACTATGACTCTAAACTAACATAAACCAATCCTAAAACTATAAACATCACATACAAGCAAATATATCCATTAAAAAGAAAAACTTAAAAACCAAGTCAAAAGAAAAAAAAGAGCATAATAAAATTTACTCTAAACAAACTTTTGATTGAATAACTTTACTCTACTCAATGTCAGAAAATGTAATGATAGTCTCTTATCATGATTTTGATGAATGATTAAGTTAAAAATTTAAAGAAAAGACGAAAAGTTTTTCTAAAAATATTATATTAAGATGAAACCTACTTTTTCTATTAACATAAACTTTTCACTTTAATAATAAAATATTCAAACATTTTAATTATATTACTTATACTATAATTATTTTTTGGTCCTTGTGAAAATATAACACTCAAATAATAATTTTCATATAAAAGAAAATAAATAATAAATAAAAATAAAGAATATGAAAATATATTTATAAGACATCTTTATAAATTGAATGATATAATATATTTATAAATATATGATTTCTTAAACAACTATTAATATTCATTGGTTATACACATGCACGCCTACTCAAATGCATATATATTAACTATATTTTGATACAAATAAAAAAATTACTAAAAATTAAAATAATGTAAAAATATGTTGATGAAAAACTCAATACTCCTTTTAAATTCAAAATAAGAAAAAAATAGTTAGTCTTACACAAATTTAAAAAAGTCAGTTAACAACATTTACTTTCATATGATCTTAATTAAAAAATAATTCCTCTCTTACCCTTAAAATTTGATATCATACATAAAAAGAGTTAATAGAAATGTAATTAAAATTAAACATGTTTAAATTAGCTTAAGTTATTTATATGTAAGCAATCAGGTAAGATAATTTTTTTTTGTCTATATTTGAACTTAGAGTAAAACAGACGCAAGATGCTAAACAACTGTTTACACATTATATAGTTTCTTGATTCTTTTTAGACTAAGTAAAACAGAAGCAGATTAAGAAAACAAAAACAAAGCTATAAAGGCAAAGAGAGAAAGATTGGGCAACATAATATAGCTTTCTTTACAGCTATGATTAAAATAATTTAGCTAAATGATTAGATTGAGGAATGAGAGAGAAACCAACTATAATAACTTGATTAGCAATACCTAAACACTTGTTTGTTTCTTGCATCCCTATAATGAAAGCAATCAAGTAGTGGCATATAGTGAAATGATTAGGAGTGTCCAACAGAACAGAATATTATATTTTTCTATATACCATTCCCTAAGCATGTAGACCTATTCATCAAATGTTTGGTCTCATCATTCCACTTCAAAGATACCTTAACTGACATGTTATTAAGTAGTATACATGTTAATTAAGGTGTTTTTAGGTAAATATTTACATATTTGATTTTTCTTTTTTAATCAATATTGTTTTTGACAAAGTTAGTGTTTATAGAGATTTAGGTTCTCATGGCTATGATGTCTGTCAAACAGAGCTTACTTTGAAATTTTTATATGTTTGGTGATTGGTTCTAAGCTTTACTTGGTATCTTACTGAGTACTATCGATATTTTAAGTTTAAAATATAAAAATGGAATAAAAAAATATTAATTACAAGGAAAAACCATATATTATGATGTTATTGATGAGTTTAAGAGAAATATAACTAGATCAAAAAAAGATAAAAAAATATATTTCAACAAGTGGTGGTTGAAGGATCACAGTGTTTAAAGAGGAATCATGACATCATTTTAAGAGTTTAGTTAGTATTAATGTATATTATTATGCCTTTTTTTAGTGAACTTATGCTATGTCATTATTTTAGTGTTACCCATCTACATCAATTTAATTAATACTATTTTTGAAGTCAACTATCTTAAAAACAGGTTTTTCTAACTCCAAGAGACACAGTTGCAGGATCTCATCACACTTTTACATTCATTAGATACACTTAATGATATTTTTCACTTTAATCTTATATTCTTAATGTCTTTTCAACACTTCATTAATATTTTATTCTTAATCTTATTTAATTAGTATATTTTCTTATTATTAATAGAAGTTAAATACAAGTGAGATTTAATTCTTAAATTTATTTTTTGGGCATTGGTTCTACAATAAAAGAATTAATGGCCCCCGGTCTGTAGAATATTTGGTTCACATAAATGATAATGGATTTTATCTTTCAGTTAAGTGATTTAAAGTCCATGCTTAATATGTATTAAAAACTTCCGAAAATTTTAATCAAAATTTCAAACAATAAATAATTCATACAAATATTATGTTTAGAAAAATGTATTTTTAAAGTATGTTACTTAAAGTTTAGAAGGTTGTCTAAATTTTTTATGCTTTACAAATCTTAAATAATTTAAATGAACACAATTAGCTTGAAATAATATGCAAGAATATGTCTAATACTCCAACTTTCTTTAATTTTGGGAGCTGTCACTCAAAAAATTTATTGATTTTTTAAAATTCCTTTGAGGTATATCATATTCACTTCAATCCAAAATAACTAAAGTCTTAGTTATATAGCTTTTTAAGATAATTTATAATATCACCTCCTAATTAACTATTTCTTTCTTTCTAATATGTTTTTAAGTCATACATAAAATACAAGCCTTTCAAACTTTAAGAAAGAAATTTTCCCAAATTGTCAAAGAACAACCATTTCATGCCAAAAATGAAAATAAAAACTTACCAAGCAACTAATCTAAACTACAAAATAGTACCATGAACATTACTGTTTTAAGCAGTGGAAAATATGAGAAAAGGGCAAACTGAGAAAGAAAAAGGAGATTTTTTTATTTATTTCACTTTTCTTACCATCTTTTGTAAGCTAAGTCTTTGAATAAAGACAAACAAATAGTACATTTAACTATTTTGGTTAGTAACACATTAAGACTAATTAGACATTGATATAATGGTATAAGGTTGATAGTATTTTTCTAACTCCTATATGAAAAAGTTTATTAAGACTGTGTATTTGACACAGATTAAAATAATATTATCCCAATAAATTGTGTTAAAATTAATTAAACTTGACAAATATTTATTTATAATTAATAATAGATAATTGAAATAATATTATTAGAATAAATTATGTTAACATTAATTAAATTTCACCTATATTTATATATGTAAGTAATAGTAGATAAACGTAAGTAAACAATCAATCAAATAGATTTTCAAATAGTATACTTCAGCATTAAAATAATGTAAATTTCTTTTGGAGGTAATAATATAAAATATAGTAACATTAAATTATTTATTTTTATTTATATTAATTTTTATATATGAAAAAAACTTAGGATGCCAAGTCCCTCATATCCATCCAAGCTTAGTCATTGATCATCAAGTAATAAAATATATAAAATTTGCAAAGATGAAATTTGTTATGCGCATATTTGTGGAGTGTTCATGTGGAATTTGCCGGCAAAAATTAATGAAGCTTCCTTAATACTTTTGATTGTCATAAATTCCATCAGAAGTTTGTGGAACTTGTTATCATTTTGAGAGCACAAAAACTTAAGAAAAATTCAAGTTGTCTCAATTTTCTTTAAATTTCTTTCAATTACAAGCCTATGGCGAATAGATTAAGAGACTATTTGTAAATAATTCCTATTATCTCTTTTCATCTAAAATATGTGAATATTTTTTATTTATAAGTAGCTATAAACTTTACATGATAAATTTTTTTCCCTAATACTTGGATTAAAAATCATTTTTATCTTTTATTGTATATTTTTAATCATGAATATCTTAATAATCACTTATCTTTAATTATATTGTCATTAATAATAACATCTGGAACTCTTTAAAAAGAACTTTTGATATAGGACCACTTTATATTTATTTGAATTTACCATCGAAACTAACTAACAACTTTAATATTATGTTAATTTTTTTCAATAGGAGATATACTGAAAATTTAAATACTAATAAATCATCAACAACACATATGGATTATAACAGAACCTTCTGGAAAAAAAATTTAAAACAATAAATTTATAAGTTATTTATGATTTATTGATATTAGATAATGATCCAATAGTAATATCAAAATTAAAAATTAGTTTTACTAACTAACTTGAATAGTAAATTTGTAAATTTCCTTCATCAAAAATATTTTAATAAAAGTTTCAAATAAATATATCTCATTATGATAAACTTGAAACGATCACGTTATTACTTATAATTAAAAATGTTTTGTTTGACAAAGAGAATATATATATATATATATATATATCTGGTCCGATTTATTTTCTTCTACTTTTTAATTGAAATTGTAATAATATTCTTTATTTACGTTTCAGAAATCACCAGCATCCCTTTAATTGCAGAACGGTGGTTGAAACACGAAAATGTCTGAAACCCTCAGCGTAACCTCCACTTATAAGAAAAAAGCACAAAACGTTTAGCTCTGTTATTTTTTCAGTAATGGAAAAGCCACTAATCTTTCCCTTTCATAAAAGCAAATAATTTATAATTAATTAATGACATAAATGTCATAATGAAAATAAATAAATAAATAGATAAGAGTAGGAGACAAAGCTATAGAAGCGTGTGGACCGAAAAACAAAGGCGAGAAAAATTAGGGAACATAATATAATAATCTATAATCTATAACAAAATACTATAAAATGGAATTTTTTTAATTTAAAATACACAAATTATATTTTTATTTCTATTTTACTTATATAGTTATATCAATCCTATTATGTGATCAGACAAAAATGGTTAAATTTAACAAAGTAAAAATGCAGCTGAGCAGTTGCACGTGGAATCCACTGTCATGATGTATTTTTTAATTTTAAATTTAGAATACAAAACTATTTTATTTAAATATATAATAAATTAAATTTTAATTATTAAAATAAAATAATATAAAACAATGGTGTTTTCGCCCATAATAAAAATAATAATTAAAAAAAAATAGTCAAGGAGGGCGTCTCCGTGGCGACATTTCTTCTTCGATTGTTCGCTTTTTGGTCGCATATTAATAACCGGAGAAGAGGCTTTCAGTTTAGTGAGAGAGTGAAAGATAGAGAGAGGAAAGAGCTGAAAAGACCAAATTGACCTTGGATCTTCGTCTTTCCTCTCTCGCTTAGCTTCTTCTGCTAACTTTCTCGCTCGGATTCGTTTTCCTTGTTCTTCTAGAACCTTCCACCATGAACGGTAAGGCTAACGTCACCAAAGAGCTCAACGCCAAGCACAAGAAGGTTTCTCTCTCCTTATTTCTTTATTTCACTTTCGATTTTCCAATCCGCATTCGCTAGTTGCCTCGGATCATTAATCGTATCTTATTGTTAGATTTGATTCCGTCACTGTTCAGTAGATGTATGTCGGGCGAAATTTTGAACATGAGAATTTTGGATTTTCTTTTTTTTTTAATGCGAATGTGTATGGTATAGCTTGCAAAATTAGGCGCTGGTAGGTTAGTTTTTGATATGTTTGTCATGATTCCAGTTACTGATGGCTGATAGGTTTGTCGATCTTCAATTTTCGATATTTTTGGGGGTTAATCAATGGCAGTATTGTGGTTTGGTAGTTTGGATCCTTTTCTCTGATGCTCGCGCTCCCAACATTTAGTTTAGGGGATAATTGGCGCTATTTACACGTTCAGTGAAGAGTATGAAGCTGTTGGAAGCTTGGTTGATGTGTTTCTTCGAACTTTCTGTCCTTATTGTAAAACATAGTCCATCCTTTGTTTAGGTAATTTTAGTTTTTTTTTTTTTTTTTTTTGAGTGATTGTAGATTTATAATGTTAAGGGGGATTTAGTCCGTTACAACTGCGGCGGTGAATTCGAGTCATGTTATAAATTGGTCATGGAAAAGGAAAAGACAACTGCAGAAGAAAATTAGTTTTCCTAGCAAATGTTGAAAGAAATTCTTAGTTGTTTTTTTCCCTATGTAAAGATAGATCAAGTTCAATTGACTGGGGAGGAGTTTTCCTTGCGGTCCCAAATGTGGTGTGTGCTTATCGGTAATTAGTGAGATCCTTAATTTTTAACATTGTACTTTCATTTGGGTTTTCGTCTTTATTGAATGTGTTGGTATTTGAGAGTTGCCTCATTTTCTGTTTTCCTTTTCTCCTTACACTGTTTTTTTTCTTTACTCTAAATATGCAGATACTGGAAGGACTTCTTAAATTACCAGAAAATAGAGAATGTGCTGATTGCAAAGCTAAGTATGTATCTGGTGGATCTGAATGATCCGGTCTAAATTTTATGTCAGTAGTAAATTAAGCACAGAAATACTAGTTGGTTCACGAAATAAAGGCTATCTCTGTTCTATGCATTTTCGGGATATACTATTATTATTATTGTGGTTGGCAATGTTTTCTCAACTTTCTATGATAATTTACTTTGCAGAGGTCCGAGATGGGCGAGTGTAAATCTTGGCATCTTTATATGTATGCAGTGTTCAGGAATACATCGAAGTTTGGGTGTGCATATATCAAAGGTGATGTTATTTTCCTTGTATGGATTGTATGTACCGTGAATATTACAAACATTGCGATTAAGATTTGTTACTTCTCTTATTCTGCTAAGACTAAAAGGGTTAGTTAGATCTATAAAAAAAATCATGAGAGGGAGAAGGTATATTATGGTTGCTTGTAGAAAATGTCTCTCAATTGCATAATATAGAGAATATGTTTCTGTTCTCGACCGACAATGTATTGTAGCAATTCAATGTTCTTTTTTTCAAGAACAAGATTTGGTAACACAGTCACGCTCGCCCACACACATATATATATTTTCTTTGGAACATTCATTCTTTTTACTGGCTAAAATTATTGGAATTACAAGAAATTGTGGGTCACCCATCTTATTTAATGACTCTCATCATTTTGTAGTTTTCAGTAAGTTTCAACAGATAATAGAGAGTATTAATGTGTTAGGAGGAGTGTGTCAGAGAGTGTGTTGTTAGCACTACTATTCTGAGAAATACTGAATCTAGTGTATACTTATTACACATCCTTTCCAGTAGTGACAAATAAAAGGTTTCTAAATAAATGTCATTGGTATTTCTTTCCTTAAATGGAAATTGAGTTTTTTTTTTTTAATTTTTATACTTATAGACAACCTACCAAGTGGGAAAGACTTTTGCTGTTGTTATTGTTATATAATTGACTGTTGACTGTTATTATTATTATTTTTTTATTATTTTACTTTGGTTCATCCAGTGTTTAACTGTTTATTGTAGAGTAATTCTTATTCTGAATAATGATAGTGCTAGGCTGATAAATAACTTACTTGGTTGACAAAGTTTTCAATTTGATCTGTTACTTTTTCATTTAAAATATAGTAATAGTACTGAATGAATTTGATGTGGGAATAACTGAATAACTGAAAAATGGCTCCTAAATGATTTGTTGGAATTTTGTAGTATCTAAAGACTTGCTTTATTTAATCATTAAAGTCAAACTTATATATTTATTTAATGACTTCCCTTTCAGGTTCGTTCTGCAACCCTTGACACTTGGCTTCCGGAGCAAGTTGCATTCATTCAATGTAAGATAGTCTAAGTGGTCTTGAGTTTGTGGTTACTTTTAATTTGCTGATGTGCATTAATTATGTAGCAACTCTGTCAACTTGAATTTTCTTGTTTTGGTCCTGCAAAGCAATGGGAAATGAGAAAGCAAATAACTACTGGGAAGCAGAATTACCACCAAATTATGATAGAGTTGGGATTGAGAATTTCATTCGTGCAAAGTATGTCTGATGTTAAGCTCAACCTTGCTAAATTTTCATCTTTGTACTGTTTGATGTTTATGCATGTTGTTTTATAACCTGGTTACCATTGTATTTAAAGGTATGATGAGAAGAGATGGGTTCCAAGAGATGGGAATCCAAAAACATCTTCTGGATTGCGGGAAGAAAGAAGTCCTTCACATTGGCAGAGGCCTGTGGAGAGAAGTGGTCATGCTGCTGTTTCTGATAATACTTTTGAGGAAAGGAAGAAATTCCAACCACGAAATGCAATTCCTGCTACAAGAAACAGCATTCCTGCTCCCGCTCCTGCTCCTGCTCCTGCTCCTGCTCCTGCTCCTGCGCCTACTCCTGCTCCTCCCAAAGCACCTGAGCAAGTAATCTCTTTTGATCCCGTCATTTGTTTCATGTGTTATTACTTCTGCAATTAGTTGCACTTCATATGTAAATTTGCAATAATATGTTTAATTATGCTGTTTGAGCGATGATTACTTTCTTGTCCTTCTTGAAACAAAACTATTGTTGTTTATACTGGTATAAATAATCTATTTGTGAACAGGTAACTCCTATTACCAAACCTCGGCCTGTTGAGCAAGTGGAACCATTAGTACCAAAACCACAAGCTGAATCTTCAAAGCTTGCTATGGACGCAGCTCAAAATACCCCTCCAAAAGTGGACTATGCTACAGACCTTTTCAACATGTTGTCTATGGATGTCCCCAACGAAAATGGTTCTGAGTCAGCCAGTACAACTACTGATGATAATCTCTGGGCAGGTTTTCAGTGTATGTTTGTCTCCTTGTTAAAAAATGATTCAATAGGAAGTGTTGCTAGGTAGTTTTTGAAGATTTTAAGTTGCTTCAATTATGCTGGGTAGAACTTAGGTTGTAATTTTTTTGCTATAACTGTTTCAGCTGCTGCAGAGGTGTCAACAGCTGAGAAGACTAGTCCGCTGAAAGCAGCTGATAATAGTACTCCGCCATCTGCAACAGGTATTGAAGATCTTTTCAAAGATGCACCTTCTGTGATGCCAATCTTAACTCCAGAAAAGCCACAGAAAGATGTTAAAAATGATATAATGAGCCTCTTTGAGAAGGTACTTACCAATTCTTGTGTAGGTTTGTGTAGTGGAGTTACTTCTTTGACTTGATTTGCTTAGTCTTATTTATTGAATAAGTTCTTCTACCCTTATTTGATTTGTTCTCTTCATGCTCTATGTGCAAGACATATCCACTACAATATTGAAACAATATTTTTTTAGTTGCACTCTATCATTAGATGCTTTTTTTTTTCTTTTGATATTTTAAATACTTTTACCTGACTTGTTTTATTTTGACATTGCAGGGCAATATGGTATCTCCATTTTCTATGCATCAGCAGCAGCTTGCCATGCTTGCACAGCAACAGTCTCTGCTAATGGCTGCTGCAGCTAAATCAGGTGGGGATCCCAGGTATCATGCTGGCATACAAGAACCTAGACCAAATGTTCCTATGCAAAGTTGGCCAGCTACTGGCTACTCCATTTCTGGAGTATTGCCCATGCAGGTAATGACTGAAGTAAGCCAAATGTTACACGATGAATTATTCGTTTTGCCCAGCTACTAACTTGTTTCTCTTCTATCAGGGTCAGATTAGGAACATGACCCCAGCGCATTTTGCTGGGAGCTCTGTACAATATCAACCATCCAGGTATGTCATTAGTTTGTGTGCTCAACACCAAATTAATCTCTCTTTGGATTACTTGTAGGAATATTTTATTTGATTATTACCTTCTGTCGGTCCATAGAATTCTGATTAACCTCGGTAGATAATTGGTTCCAATCAACTTTAGTCCCATAAGCCAAAACGAATTAGAGTGTAGACTGTTGTACCAAAAAGGCTATTTTTGGGGGTTCTGTTTCCATTCCAATCACTCTAATATTTCAAAGCTAATGGTTCCGCCCTCCTCATTCACGAAATGAAAATTCTAGATGAACTAGATCTACAGAACATGGAATTTACCTGGATTATGTCATCTTTTACTGAAGATCTCGTGTCAAACCGCGCAACAATCTACAAACTACATGTTATACCATTTCTGTATTTTGTCATTTTTAGTGATCTCTATTGATTTTATACATTATCCACAGTGCACTTGTTCATCAAAGGAAACCTACAAACTTGTTTTTTACTGTTGGTTCCTACTATTCTTTTTCTTTATTTGTCACGCATCATATTACTTCCTCAGCTTATATAAAGTTTATAATGCATTTTTATGCAGTTTCTATGGTATGGGGCAAGTTCCACCTCCAGTTAACGGTATGATGACGACAACGGGAGCGAGTAAACCTCAGTCAGGAGCTCCAGTGTCATCTAGCACTACACAGTCAGCAAAGGATTATGATTTTTCCTCCTTAACACATGGGATGTTTGCGAAGCACTGATTGGTGTTTTTTATTGGGCAATTCCGGCTATATCATATACCATAGAAGAAGATTAGTAAATTTACAGGAACTGCACTTTCTTTTCTCATTTTTCCCTTGACCTGTCCGTGGGTTGTAATCCATTTGTAGAGCTAGTTCAGGCTTTTCCCGTTTGTTTGTTTCAGGTGATTGCTTCATTTGTATCCCTAGTTGTATTCAGTATTTATTCACAATAAAAAAAAAATAGTGATATTAATTATATATTCCCTCGTCTGCTTCTATGTCGTTTGTTACGGCAATCAATGCTAAACATTGTTTTGATGCTGCTTCTATCTTTCGTACACCATGTAATGTAATTTCATTCTTCAACAGTGTGAGTAAACATTCCATTGGAAATTATGATGAATGATGGAATGCTCACTGACTTTTATAATAATTATTTTAAAAATTCTATTTATTATTTTTATTGATAGGGTGAACTTATTGTGTAAAGAGAGTTACATTGACAATTATAAATTTAAAATCTATTTGTATATATGTATTATATGACAAAGTAAAGTGAATTAAATTAAAGTTATATATCACAAAAGAGAAATAATACAAATAGTTCTTAGGATAAAATATGACATTAAAACGTGTACATAGTACATTATGGCATGAAACGGTAGAAAAGTGGTTTTTCAGAAAAGTTCCTAGAAGGCATAGCTGCGAAAAACAGGGAGATATGAACCAAGGACGCGTTCTTCCTCCACCTCCATCACTTCATCCCGCACCCCATATTTTTTCAAAATCCTGAAAATACTCAATCTGGATTGTACAATTCTTCCCATATTTTTTCAAAATCATGAAATCTAAATCGTACAATTCCGAATATAAAAAAGTTAAGTGGTATAAAATTATTTAATTTTTTATTAAGAGTATAATGATATTTTACTTAGTTTTTGGAGGTGCAGGAAGAAAGTACGGAGGTGCTGCAAAGTTTGGTCTAATACTTTAAAAACAACTTAGTACATCGTCCTCCACAAAATAAAGTGACTTGCAATGTGATATATAACCTTATTTTCTAGCTTCTTCTATTGCACAAATATCATAGTTGGAAGAGAGCTAGAATTTCTAGAATCGCATATGTTACTTTAAGTTGGACTTATTTTAAACCTACAAAATCAATTTATAAAGTAAACTTTATATCTTATATACTGGATTTGGTTACATCACTATCCAACACTTCTTTTTTATTGTCTAGATTATGGTTGAAACACAATAGTCACTTACATATTTTCACAGATAAAGGTAGAGCATAACGTTATTGCCTTGCCTTTACACGCCAGTCGCATGTAAGGGTACATTAGCTTTTGTGCAAGACTTGCTTTCTAAGGCCAACCAGTGCAATTGTTAAAGGATTCACTCCTCTCTTTTCATAAATCACCATTGTTCATCACCGACTGTATTTTATATCATATCACATTTCATTTTAGATTCTGAAACATCCTATTACATAAAAGCAAAACATTTACTTATACTTTTCTTTCGAACTTTAACACCCAGTTCCAAATAAAATCAAATAATTGGGTTAGATCTAAAAGTCGTTGCAAAGCTCTCTAATCAAGCAAAACCTCTTCCAAATATTTATCCCACACAATAACTACTAACTTCCATATTTTGTCTCTTTTTACAAAATGTAAAAAAAAAAAGTTTTTTTATGGACTTTTCTGTGAATTTTGTGAACTATAAAATATTTTAAAAGAAATTATGAAAAATAAACAATCCTAGTTGTGAAACATTTTGATTAAGTTTTTCCTTTTAAAACTTGTTTTCCTCTTCTCTCTGTTTAAGAAAGTTCCAAAGAGAGAAGAAACGGAAAATAAGGTAATTTCCTGTAATAGAAAGATAATTGATTTAAGTAGAAAGTTTTTTTTTTTTTTTTTGTATGTGATTGATTTGATTGAATTAATAAAGATTGATATATTGTTTTTAGCGTAACGTTAAAATTGTTTTTAGGTATATTTTTAAAATATAAATATTTTTGGTTAAAAAAATTAGTTGAGAAAATAAAAATAATTTTAAATTTTTTAATTATTTAAAATATTATTTATTAATTTCGAATAATATTTATAAAAAATAATAAATATAATTATTTCAAAAATCCAAATATTAAATATAGGAGCAAATTAAATAATCCCTATAAGTCCACCACTCCCTCTTCAACCCACTTTAAATTTTTTTCCTATAAATCATCACAAATTATCATTAATCACACTTCCAAATACATAGCACCCTCACACATCATTTCAGATTAATCATATAAATATACAAAAATAGTAAATTATTTCAACCGATCAAAGCATTAAAATTCCAGAATTTGTGTAGAGCTGCAAGAGAAACAACTCGAAGATAACAGAATTTATGTAGAGCTGCAAGAGAAACAACTTAAAGATAACAATAATGTGTACGATTACTCAAAAATTGGAAAATTTTTAAACATGTATTAACCGTGATTGTGAGCCATGGTAACTTTTAGGATAATTTATCAAGCTATCATTTATTTGCTAGGATTGACAAGAGAGAGAGAGAGAGAATAGGAGTAAATTATTGTAAGTTACCTTTTAGTGCATAAAAGGTATATTGAGATAATGTATAGAGTTTTTAAATATAGTTAATTAAATCAATTAAGGTTCAAACTTTTAAAAGACAAACTTAGGTGTAATATGCTAAATATCTTTTAAGTTATTTTTAATCATCAAAATTAAAGTTTCACACAACAAAGATTAACATTAAAAATGAATCTATATTTCTCAAACAAAACTCTATTTTTTTTAAATCACGTATAATAGTACATTATAAATGTTCACAAAATACAGTATGATAGATAACAATAAAAAAAAAGTACAGAATCGTGAAGAGCATTTACAACACTGTATTTAAATTTATCTTAAAACAGTATCAATAAATACCAGGACCAAAGCCATGCTTGGTCATGTTAAGTGGCTAATAAATGTGTCCATGCCCTTAGCATGAACTACATAGTTCCAAATTAAATGTGATTGAAATGTTTTTTTTTTCAAGAAGATAAGAGAATAAAAACAAAATCCACAATCCACACCAAATCGAAATCCATGGTGGAACCGAAGCTCTAAGGTTGTCGTATTCAGCATGATGACATGAGTTTTGAAGTTGGTTTAACAACGTGTCACGTATCTAAAACCTTGACGGTGCCAACAAAACCCTACCACTTAATTTATTGCTTCTTCTTAGACTTCCACCTTGTGTTTTACTTTCACTGCCTCACACAATGCATGAAACCTTTGACAATTCTTCATCATGAAAATTATTAGATTTAGACTCATTGATCTCTAATATTTAAAACTAAAAGTACATCTTTAATAAAAAAAACATTGGTGTCAAAAGAACATAGTATTAAGACAATGATGGTGTAAACAGAATTGATAATCATAAGCATGAGTGTGGTACGTGTGCATGATATTATCACCTATTCTCAATGAAAATAAACCACAAGTTGAAGCGGTCGTGTTCTCAGTCACTGCTCATGCATAGTTTTTATTCATTTATTGTCTTTACGTGCACTTTCTGCCTTGCATTATTTGTTCACATCTTCTTCGTTCATCATCACATTTTCAATTTCAGATAACAATTTCTGACTTTGGTGCCTTGGAAAAGAAAATTTCACAGCCATTAGCCGTTCTATCATGGTCTCGTAGACTCAGCTTAGATTTATCTCAATTTATTATGATACGCAAAACAAAACCAAATTTCTAACTATCTGGTTGGGGTTGGTGTTTGCATGATATCATAAATATAATTATATTGCACACAACCCAAATCAAATACAGCCACATTTGTGTGTTCATGAATATTGTCCATAACGTTGAATTCGATCAAGTTATTGATTATTGTGTTTTGTTATGGGTGAAGTAGTAGTTAGCAAGGGACATAGGTGAGGTACGTATATAATTATTTTTTGTACGGTAGGTGATTAGGGAAGTATTATCGACCACTTACGAAACACAACAAGTATCTGTCGTGTTTTGACCGTAAAAGTATGTCATGGATGTTAGTTCCTCTACACTTTTTCAATGGAAGGGATGACTCTCATCGTCGAGAGCATTGCGTGTTCAAAAACTTGGTTGATCTATGTGTAATTATTTATAGGGGTGAAAGAAGCTTCCCACTTTACACAATAAAACTATACCTTAATCAAAACAAACCTAACTTTGAAAGCGTGCGTGTCTACATATATCTTTAACAAAGTGTGAAGGATGTTAGAAAATTTCAATGATTAATAAATACATGTGAATTAAGATCTTCTTTCATTTTTAGCAATTATGATAAATGTGATCAATTTTTAATATTGATTCAACCTACTATTAAATATCTTGCAAATTATTTGTCACGTGATTTCTATGTTGTTTTTTAAAACAGTTAAAATTCTATTATAGATAAAATTCTATAAATTAGATACATATATAAGCTCTCACTGGTTTATTGTCTTGTGAATATGAAATATCATATTGAACAAAGATTTGAAAACTACAGAAACGAGTACAATAACAAATAGTTCCGAGAAGTTGGTTCTTTTTAGCTTCTAAATTTATATGCTCTGAATACTTTTTTTTTATATTCCCATCATTGGAGACATTATCAATCTTATCATTGATTAAACATTCGTGTAATTTGAGTTAAAAAGTATGTTTTGTTTAGAGAATGTTCAACCTAAACACAATTTGATTTTAAATCATGTGTCATGAATTAAGAGAATAAAAAATTTGTACACATCTTGCTTAGGAATCTCTTAAATTAGTGATAGAAGGTTGAGGTTAGGATTCGCTTAAAATCCAAACAAGTAAAATAAGTGTTTTAGGCTAAAAAAATTTAACATTAGTATATTATTATAAAATTAAAAAATATGTATTTAAAAATACTTTTTAATTAAAAATTGAAATATCTTAATTATATAC
>Ga0123340_1000753_pt1 | contig 23880 bp, 8 predicted proteins | sample SirMexnodulemix_FD_89961 | JGI IMG/M metagenome (GOLD analysis project Ga0123340, IMG submission 89961) | Root nodule microbial communities of legume samples collected from Mexico - Siratro Mexico nodule mix | ecosystem: Host-associated > Plants > Roots > Nodule | place: Mexico: Nepantla...
GTTAATAATATTTTAGTAATATTTTTATTATAATGAAAATATAAATATTAGAATACTAAATAATAATAACAATAATATTGATAATTATTTATTTATTTTTCTTTTTTTAATTCTAGCAACCTTATTTCTTGTTTCTGTTCACTTATTTGTTATAATCTAATTCAATGTTTATTCTAAGTATAATATTATCATATTTAAGCTTTAAATTTATTTTAATCCTTATAATTTTTGTGAATGTACAATATTAATTTTGTAAAATTTTAATTGCAGGTTTAATTTTTGAGTTTTAAAAATAAGTAAATTCGAGCAATTATTAATACATTATCTGATTACTTACATAAAATGATAATAATTGTAATTACTCATTTAAAGATTTGATCATTAACTTCATGATGTTAAGATTTTTCTCTTAACAATTAATTGATATATTAATGGTAGATCAAAATTATTTAATTTTAATAATTTAGATAATCAAAACCGCAATTAAAAATTTATAAAGATTAAATTTTAATCCTCATATTTATTATTTGTTTATTAGGTTTTTAATTTAATGTTATTTAACATAAATAGCTTGGTTAATTATAATGTGAGAAGGAAAATATGAACTATGAATAAAACTTAGAAAAACTATGTGAGAAAGATTTTATAACTTTATTCATTTATTATTTTTTATGAATAAACTGATTTCATTTATTTTCTAAACGCGATTAGGAAGAAAATTATTCAAAAAGGTGTTATATATATATATGAAGTTACATCTACCATGGTTTGACTATAATAAGGCTAAAGTAGTAGTTGGGTATCAAGGCCAAGACTAACCTTTAAATTCTAATCAGCATTTTTCTTTTTTACTGAGGATGTAATACTAGCAATTTCTGTATGACTTGTTGGGAGAATTATTTTATTATACATTTTGAAATAAAATATTTACTTTACACATCAATATTTTTTCTGGACTTTGTTAGTTTAACGAAAGATACAAAATCACTATAAGAGAAAAAGTATTTATATAAATTAATAGATAAATAGCATAAAAATTGTTATAATTCATGAGTTATGTTCTCATGCAAACAAACAACTCCTCCATTAGAAAAACTTGTGTATAGGTAATTCCAGAAGAGAAAAAATAAGGATAAAAAATGTTTTATCATCTAAAACTAATTTTATTCACAAAATTAAAACAATAAAAAATTATATGATAAAAATTGTACAAATTAACTTATGTATAAATTACTCTTGTAGTGAGATTCGTTTCAAACTTTCTTGTTATTTTTTCTCTTTTGTAAATGTTCATGAAATAAATTATCTAAATAGACCTATAATAGTTTGAAGTTTAAGTATGTCTTTCATTATTATAAATAAAATTTTATATTATTTTGGTATTAAATATTGGAAATTGTGACATAATTAAATCAAAAGAAAAAAAATAGATAAAATTGAATGAAACCAATTGCCTGATTTAAAAAAATATTTTACCCATAAGCTGAAAAAATATATTAAATAAAATATAAGTTCTTAATAAATCAGAGTTTTTTTTTTCAAGTGAAGATCCAATAATTATCACCTTCTACCTAATTCCACTTGATTATCACTTACATACTTTTGAGACAGTTAATTATTAGTTTAGATATTCTAATAAACTAATGTGACTAATATATTTAATCACTTTTTAGACAAATAAATTAACTATATTACAGATTTAGTTAACCACACAAATGATAAACTAATAATAATCTATGACGTTATTTATCGTCTAAATTTCATTTTGATATCCAAATCTAAGAGAGTTTTTTTGAATAAAGACACGAGTAAATCCATTTGAACAATATTACACTAATCCTATTTAGAAAAAAATAAAATTCGTAAAACTTATAATGTACATTTACACTCATTTGGAAACATAATCTTTTATTTTTTTTTCATTGAATTAAACACAATTTTTATATTTTTTATTTTTGTAAAATTGTACTTACACGCATGTTTTCTATTTTTTTTAAAGAAATTTTGTTGTAGGAAGATCTATTTAGTAATATATGGAGTGTATTTAGCAATATGAATATTTTTCCACTCTTCACATCACATAAACTTGAATGTGGTTCAATAGAAAGATTGAGATGATGAGTAATGTAATATTGTATAGAATTGTGAGAATTTCTTCCATCCATCAAAATCTAAAAAATTGTAAAATAAATATTACCTTTGAAATAAATAGTATCCGCATCAAATGAGTTCTACTATCCATTAAAAGATTAGAAGAAAGGTGCAACAAGAATAGGTACGGTTAAAATATAGTGGTATTTGGTATATCAAGTTTTGAAGATAAAGAAGAAAATTATAAACATCAACTCTATAAGGAAAATTTCTTATTGTAAAATTGAGCTGAAGAAAAATTGTTTATTAGTGATGATGGTGACTATGCCATTACTTCTTTGTGTACTTCAACTTTTAAGCCCGTCATTCCTTCAGCCCAGAGTTGCAAGACTCATTAATACTTCTTCGTAGACTTCAACTTTCAAGCGGGTCATTCTTTTAACTTAAGTTGCAGTACTCATCAAGTCTATATATAACTTAAGTTGCAAAACTCATCAAGTCCATATACTAGAATAGACTTGTCTCTCTAAAATGTGATAAAAAGAGTAGAAAATACATTTCATGTTATTCCTAAATATATCCTTGTACGACAAAAATTAAAAAGAAAAAAACTTACTTGTAAAGATTTTAGAAAAAAAAAATTGATCATTAAAAAAGAAAAATAAAACTCACCCTTAGAAAGCATGATAAGGAAACAATTGTGTTTTGGAAATGATGGTGACTATGTCATTATTTCTTTCTGGACTTCAACTTTCAAGCCACTAATTCCGTCAGCCCACATTGCTATATAGTAAAACAAGACAATTACTTCCTGCACCCCACATTTGTTTCCTGCACCCTATCATAATATGTGAATAAACATTTATAGTCTTGTTAATGAAGACAAAAGATGTTAGGGTATTCCGGAAAATATTTTCCGAAAGAGATTGATGTGAAATCTCTTACGAAAAATATTTTTCGTATAAAGTTTTTATATTATAGAAAATATTTTTTATAAGAGGGTTTTGTATTATGAAAAACATTATCCGTAATAGGTTTTGTATTATGAAAAACGTGTTTCGTAAGAGTTTTATATTATGAAAAATGTTTTCGGTAAGAGGTTTTTGTATTATGAAAAATATTTTCCATAAAAGAGTTTTGTATTATGAAAAACATTTTCCGTAAGAAGGTTTTGTATTATTGAAACCCTGTCTTACGGAAAACCTTATCCGTAAGTCACTTTCCCACTTCGAACCTACTATGGAAATGCTTTTCCATAAGCATTTTTCCCATCCTTTCACCATTATGAAAATGGTGTTCCGTAAGACAATTTCTCACCCAATTTTTCATCCCGTAGTCTTTTACGGATTTCGTTTTCCATAACGAAATCCTTTCCAACCTATTTCAGCAATCCCTCTATACTCCTACAATAACTATTAAAGCACCCAAACATAAACCCAATTACCTCAAAATGCTGTAAGTCAACCTTTTCTTCCACTCCTGACACTGCCGCCATCGCCAGAAAATGCAGTTACAACAATTTTACCTTTTCCATTTCTGACAAGGACAATTGTGGTATAAAATATGCAGGTAGCAACTGGGGAGGTCCAAGAAGCAATTGCCAGAAAATAAACTTGTCCCTCCAAAATATGATAAAAAGAGTAAAATAATGCGCCCCATGTTATTCTTAAATACACCCTTGTGCAACAAAATTTAAAAAAAAAAAAACTATTTGTAAATAAGATTTTAGAAAAAACAAGTCAATAAAAGAAAAACAAAATCATTCTTGAAAGCACGATTATAAAATTGTGTTTTCGAGCACAACTTCAATAAAGAAAAAAAAAATAAAAACGGCAAAAATATCGAAAAGAAATTTGCTCTAAATTAAAGACTTAACTATTGAACAGAAGGCACGGGGAGAAAGGTAAGGCAATATCTGAAATTTGCTTTGACACTGGGCACCAAAAGAAAGTTTTTGAATTTTGATTGTATGACATCGCATTGTACATTCAACATCTCATCACATGTCTAAAAAATGGTATACAATATCCTCTAACTTCTTTTACACTCACCAGAAATAATTTATCTCCCCTCCTCCTAAATTTAGTAAACCTCTGTATCTATCTAGAATATAAATTCTTGTCAAATAGAAGCGTTCCACTCAAGCTTTTTCGTAGAATAAAATGTATGCCTCACACCGAAGAACTTCATCAAGGGAAACTTCACGCACATATGCATCACTTGCCTGATACCATGTGGAACCCTCATTCTCTTTCCCACTGTTCCTGTGCCCCCCTCTCACATAGGCAACATAGTGACCCCCTCTCATAGTTCCCGAATGCTCCACTAAACCAACCAATTGGTATTCATACTTCTCTTCAATTATGCACCTGCTTTAATACAATTGGGAGTGAATTACAAGCCAGTAGATCAGTAAAGTACTAAACAAAACCAAAAACTAGACTTCCAATCAAAACTGCATTCACAAATCCAAACTGTAAGCAATTGAAATGATGTGAAATTGTCACCAGAATATTTCTTGCGCTAAAATTAAAAAGACAATTCACAACACTAAAAGAAAAAAAATGAAATAATGGGGTAAACGTAAAATAAATGAAAACACGTAGACACATCTATGAAACATTGATTCCAATAGATAATGCTAATTTTCAAAGTATAGAACACTGGGATGCAATATATATGCTCCCCTTCTTATAATAGTTTAAAAGCCTTACAATTTTCATATGATAATTACCATTACAAAAAAAATTCTTAAAGACGGATTAAACTGCATGAGGGCAAAGGACCTAAAAAACTAGACGCTGACGACCACGATAGTGGAGAAGCATCACCAATAACAGATGCCGAAGACACATTTGGCAACAACAACCAATGGTGAAGGACAACATCAACCACCACGATGAGGTAGAGCAACTACTTACAACCAAGACAACAGCAAGGTTTTGGGTACAAGTATACTTATTGGAAGAAAGGGTTTTGTGCTTCATGAATCATAATATTTTAAATGATTTCAATTTCTAAATAACTGTTTAATATGTATAGTATTATTTTATAGGAGCGTATAATGTGTCTAGTCAATAGTAGAACTTCGCTCGGCTCACTCTCTTGGCCAGTGTCCAAGAGGTATATAAGTTTGTAAGGGTCTAGTCAAGAGAAGGTGTTGGCTTGGGTGCTCTGTAGCCAGTGTCCAAGAAGCCTCTGAGCCGAAAATAAATTAGTTTTTCATTGCGACATGTAAAGAGGTATTTGACACATGCTCAAGGCAGGTCGAAAAAGTGCGAGTACTGAATAGTGTCCAACATGCTGATATGCCATTCTGAAGGGGTAGAATTGGGCACTTATTAATTGTTCAAACTTCAAACAATATCTAGAAAAGTAACAAATTACCTGGGATCAATATATGGTCTAATATCCATTTTTTCTCTGAAATTAACATGGCCATTTAATTTACTTAAGCGACCACGGGCATCTTGGCTGAATCTCTTCAAATGAATGGTCAAGATAGGCGGAGCTTTATATATGAGGAACCTCTTGGTTGCATCCCTCTTCACTTTCACACTTTTCGAGTCAGCATCCTCCGAGTCATTGTTATCATTATCTATCATCGGAGAATCTTTTTGGACATTTTCTGCAGCACAAGAATCAGCAGCTAGATGACTGCAGCTTTCTTCATTGCAAGCATTATGAAACCTTGAAGACTGTAACTCATCATTAGGAGTATCTTTCATTTCAAATTCCCCATTATCCCTTTCATTAAGGACTAAACTAAGCTCATCCTTTTGACCATTTTCAAGCTTTGTGTCATGTTTATCCCGTGAGACTAAACTTTCTATGTTTTGGTCATTTTTTATGCTCCCATTTCCATTGGTTCTAAAATTAACAGAACAAGAATTAACTGCATGCCATGGTTCATCATGAATTCCAGACTCATTTCCATGAGATACAGCTCTTGCCTGCTTTTCTTCTTCCATCTTTTGACGGAGAACTTTTGAACAGTTCTCACAATGCCAAGCATTTTCATCCGAGAGAAGCTCGGGTTTTACAAAATGTGCCAAGCAACTCTCTACAGAGACAGGGGAATCTGTGTCATCTACTTCATCTGGATCAGACTCACTATTACTTCCAATGATAAAACTAGTTTCCACTACCTCACTACATGAAGATGGTCTGGGAGCAGGCCCAGCAACAACTTCAGGCTCGTTGAATAAGTCACCAAAGCCATCAAACTCCAATTCTCCTGGACGACCACCCAAAACTGACGAGGAGGCCTCGGCATCTCCTCCTATGATCTCAGCAGACGAGGAACTTTCTTCTTTGTACGGAAGTAACAGCACTTCAGAATCTTGAACTTGTAATGGAACCTCATCTTCCCATCCATTTGCTGAAGAAAATTCGGGTCTTAGGTTCTGATCATCCTTAGGGAAACAAACAGGACCATTGGATTCACTGCTGACCTGTCCTTGAAATTCATTTAAACATTCAGCTTTGCTCTCAGTATCCTGTACCTCTGGAGCATCCTCCTTTTGAGAAATAAAATCACACTCATCTATCAATGTTCCAGCTTCCACATAATCCAACCATGTAAAATCTTCTGATGTTTTCATTGCACCATTGTCAAGCACTTGCTCACGTTGAGGCTCTCCAGCAATAACCAAATTAGGCGAAGACAACTCCTTATCAGCCACGCTGTTTATTTGTTCAGAACCTAATAATGTAGAATCACCAGTACAAGTCCCCATCTCTCCGGCAGCAGACTGATCAGGGCAATATGATTGGTGGCTAGATAATTGGTTTGATAGAGTTTGAACGGGTATGGGATCAGTGTCCCTGTTAGCTTTGATTCGAGTCTTTCCACCTTTTTTTGCTGGAAGTTTACCTTTTTTGGTTCGAGGTACTTGTTGGGCTTTCCGAAGAGGAGGTTTCTTAGTTGGAACAGAAAGTGAAAGATCTAAAAAAGGTTCATACACTGTTGAGAAATGCCCACATTCTATGCAACATACAGTACTTGATATCTTACCCCCAAATAAAGTATCAACTAACGTATTGGAAGAGGTCCCATCTCTCTTTGGAGAACCATTCTGCTTTCTTCCAGCCAGTTCTTCAGTACTTAACCCATCGAGTAAACAACGGAGCAATTCGTGACTGTCATGCTGCTGATATCCTCGAAATTGGGGAGACTTAGAACAGACACAGCCAAAAAAGGATCTAGGATTTATAACATTTTTCAATCCTGATACAGGGTTTGTTTCAGTGAAAAGCTTCTTCAAGGAACTAGTAAGTGGCCCGACTGGAGCATCTAACTTTAGAAAGTTGTCCCGCAATCTATTCATGGCCAGCAGATTTTGCATGACTGAATTGAAGAAGCAAGTATTCCCCAGATTAAGCATACCTCTAACAACATAACCACCTTGTACAGTCGAATCATTTGTGAACAGAGCTCTGGACTTAATATCCGACGTAATACTGCTCTCCCCAGCGGAAACGTCTTCAATATCCACTGAAGATTTTTCTTGTGATCGTCCTTTCAACAATTTCACAACATCAGATAGAAGATGATTCGATTCATCAGTTTTTTCAATATTATCAGCTTGAATAAGCATGTTGCAAGGAAAACACCAACATAGTTGAGGCTTATCAAAATGAACCACCAAAGGGTGCCGGGTTTTCCTCACATGCCCTACAACATGACAGTGAGGGGTTATTGGTAGCCCCACGCCTCCACAGGTATACTGACCACACTCCAAACAAACCCATATAGACTTTGACTCGGATTTTGAATCTAGTGATGCACCACCTTTCTTCTTCCCATGTTTACCTTTTCCTTTACCACTCCTTCTATCAGTCGCACCTTCCCTACAATCTTCACACCTTATGGATCCACAAGACTCAATCTTGGTGGACAATCTGCTTAAATTAACACCTTTTGCGAAATGAGGGCAAAAAGTTGTCTCTTTTGCACCCAAAACGCCCTCATCAACAGACTCAACAGTCGGGTTGGTTGATTCTGTAACATTCTTTGGCAAATGGGTAGCAACCCCCTTCTCCTTGGCAGAACCTCGACTCTTCCTTCTGACTTTCTTCCCCATCAGTTCCTGTAATCCAAAACAAACCAATGAGCTCGGCCAGCATACAACATACAGGAAAACAGATATCCAGTCCCTGTAATAACAACATATGATACCCGTTGTTCACATGCAAATACATTCGGTGGAAAAAGTACAAAAGGGGACCACAAAAATAGAGAATTTCAAGTGTGCTATATACGCGAAGACAGCAAACTAATGTAATGCAAATATTTAGGTTTAGGAGCATGCAAAACCCAGAAAGAATTTAATTGAAGATAAGAGGGGTGAAGGCCGGATTCAGATATAAGTGAAATAAATTTACTAAGATATATAGAGAAACAAATTGGGATACATTGATGGGTCCCTATTGATAAATGAAGAAAATGGCGAGTGGAATAATGTAGAGATGCAGAAGTTGGAAGCATCAGATCGAAATTATGGGAGGATAAAGATAGTGTGATAGAAAGAAATTATGAATCGATGAATCGTAAAAAAATAAATAATACTAGAAAGGAAGTACCTGCGAGTGAGTGGAAGGGAGTCGAAAAGGGGTGGAAGCTTGGGTAGGTGAGTAAAGGCGAGTGGTTAGTGAGAATAGAGAGAGAGAGAGAGAGAGAGAGAGAGATAAATTCAATAACAGACAGAAGGGAATGGAGAGGAAGAGGAAGATGAAGATGAAGAGTAACTGCGTGGTCTGTGCTGTGAGAATGCCTCTGACGAGAGACGTGCAACGTTTGGTTTGGTTCGGTTCCAGTCCAGACAGGGTCACTACCCGATCGCCCCTCTTTTGAGAAGACAACACCAAACAATATACCCTAATCTTAATCTATTTTACCCTTTTCTATTACTAAATTAAATCACTATTTTATTTCCTTCAACTCTACTTTCAAAAACTTAAAAGAATTGCAAGTAAATTTATCATATTTTTCATTTTAATTAATCATTTAAATTTAATCACTTATTAATACTCTATATGAATGAGTATTTGAGTTTTATTTTGTGGGTCAGTGGGCCTTAAACTTTTAGTTCGTTTTAATTACCCAATCGTTTAGTCTACCAATTAAATGGATTTTAATTACAGGCCTCACTCTCACGATTTTTTTACAAATTTAATATAAAAGGCATAATGTTAAATAAAATATGTAAGTTAAGTAAAAATAAAATTTTAAAATAATATATATGTATGTAATTTGAGTTGTTAAATGGTGATAAACACTTTTATTTAATATAAAATTATAAATTAAGTAAACATAATGTATACAAATATTTGTTAAATAGCTTAATACACAAATTAAATCATCATTTTGGACAAATAATTTTTTTACGTACAATATCAGAATTGTTTTTAACATAATAAGAAAAAGAATTACCAGTTTGTATACAATAATATAGGTATGTTAATTTTTTTTTGTGAACTTTGTTAATAGTATCATTAAATACCTAGTTGTCCGCTATTATGTGTACATAATACAAACATGGATTTTTGTGTTGTTTCAAAATAAAATTATTTGTTTAAAAGACAAATATTATTATATTGCATTCTTTTAAATATATGGAATATTTGTTGGTCATTTAGGTGATATTAGAAAAATGTTAGGAAAGTGAAAATAAAGGTGAAAATACGAGAAGTTTATAAGTTTCAATTATTAAATATAAAAATTGTTTAGTCAGTGTAAATTTATGTAAAGACAATTTATTACAGGTAAATTTTTTTAAGAAGTTAAAAATATAAGGGTTTTATTAGAGGACAAAAGGTTAGACCAAGGAATGTAAAAGGTTACGGGTTCTTCTTGCACCTCCATAATTTCTTCCTACATCTTCTTTCACTTCTATAACTGTTTTTATTTTTTTTCTGTGTTGTTCGTCGTTGCAGATTGTATAACCTGTCATATATTCAAATTTTGGAATAAATGGCAAATTATCCAATCTACAATTTATTTTTGAAATTATAATAAATTGAGAATTAGGATTAGGTAATAAGTTGAAGATTAGGATTAGGTAATCTGCAAGTCATGGTAGTTAAATCCTCAACTTTATCTGGATAAACCTAATCTTTCATTTAATGTAATTAAAGTTTGATTTTGTTATAACACCACATAGTATTCTCAGATGTATGTTATTCTCATTTCAAGTTTCAATCACATTTTAAATAAAAAGTCTATTATGCTCCCCTACACTCATTTTAAACGAAGAGTCTCTTAGATTGGTATGTTAAAGAGTAATGAAGAGTCTATTAGATTAGTATGTTGAAGAGTGTCTGAACATTCACTCCTCTTTATTGATTGGTTTCATTTCAAATTCAATTAATGAAATTAAGATAAATGAAGAGTCTTTACTCATATTGGATTTCATTTTCAAATTCAATTAAAATAAAATTAAAATAATTTAATTAAGACATTTTTAACTATCTTTTCTTCTTCCTATCAAATTCTAAAACCTCATTCACATACCCAAAGTCATTAGAGCATAGAGTCACAAGATTTTCTTCCACTAACGAGAAAAATCTCATACTCTATAACTCATTTATTCTTTAACAAAAATGTTATTATATATATATATATATATATATATTTAAGAAAAAAGTAATAATATTATATATAATTAATTTTTTTTTTCAATAACCAGGATTGTAATAAAATTCTGATTTTAGACTTCCGGATTATATAATTCATAGTCCGTAATGTAATACTAAGAACATTTTTTGACTAAAATTGTAATATTTAATTAAAATTATAGAGGTATATATTAAATTTGTTGTCATTTTTTCAAAGTTTGTTTATATTTGAGAATAGAGTTGACTACAAAATAAATTTTGGTATGAATACCAAAATATCGTTAACCATATTTGAGAAATTAAAAGTGTCCACTATGATTGAGTCATATTTACAAGGAGGTCAGTTTGAAAGTTCCAGAGTAAAGGTTTTATAGTACTCAGTTACTTTGATAAAAGAAAAAGGTTTTATAGTACTCAGTTATTTTAATAAAAGAACCACTTCCTGTCTGTCCTGTCCTAACAGGAATTCGCTTTCGGATAGACTGTGTCGAGTAAACTCCGTCCTCGATCATATCAATCTTCTGAAATTGGGTTTATTACTCGGTCCTTAGGTGTCGACCTAACTTTCGGTGCAAAAATATATCTTTTTCAAATATATAATTATAATTGTATAAATCTAAATTAAATCACATTTATTCGAGATTTTCAAAATAAAAAATTATACTATGATAAAAATATTAATGTTTTATAGATTACATACTTAATTGATAACTATCGATAGAATATCCCAGGATATTCGATACAAGTACATGTCGGATACAAATTCAATTATCGGTGTATCATGGTTTGAGGGTTCGAGGGTTTCATGCAAATTAGACTGTAGTGTCTACAAATCATGTTCATATTTTTATGATAATCAATCACTAAATAACAACATCCAAAACTTACCATCAAATTCATGACAACCGACAAAAAAAAAATATAAAATATTACCAATGTCTATTATCAACATCCAACTAAAAACTAGACGAAAAATATTAATAAAATTCAAAATCAAAAAGGGTCTCGACTTACCTACGATGTTTAGTTCAAGCAACAAACATCTCTGATCTATAAAACCACAAATCAAAATCCAACTCCACTTCATAATTATGAGCCCAATACTGTGACAAGATCCAGCATCTAATGTTCAAGCCATATCTGTTTTACCCTTTTTCACTGACTGGGGGACCTACCACGGGCTGGTTCCCTAACATCACGGTCCGGACTTGGACTTCTGCTCCGACCTGGACCCTTTGCAGGACTCTGACTACGACTCCTCGAGCCCCCATTATAAGGTGGACTGCGTGAGTATGACCTCTCCCTACTATGCTGCGAATATGATCTTTCTCGACTGTACTTTCTATCCTCAGGGGAGGGAGATCTACAAAACAAGCCATGTATCAGACAAGTGCAAAAGTGACTTTACATCCATTAGTCTGTACAGGCCACATACCTAGAATACTCCGTTCGTTTAGGAGGGGAATAATATTCACGACTGCGAGAACGAGATCTATGGCGTGGTGGTGGAGATCGTGAGTAGCGGGGTGAACGAGAGTAACGAGGAGGAGACCTCCTTCGGTCATAAAATCGACCCCTGCCAAGAGAGAAAAAATATTAGCTGCAATATGCTGAAATTGAAAAGTAGGCAGAGAAGAATTAAGCTTAACTCAAAGGACCATTAGGTACAGCACAAAAATTATACCCAGAAATTATGATGCCTGAGAATCGTGAATCTTAGGGGTCAAGAATGCAGTTATAATTGATTCCTAAGAACGACTAAATTATGTTTAGTCGATACAAAATATTACTGTGAATATTCACAAAAAAATTCTTGAAATGAGAGTAATATGTTATATTTTCTAAAATTTGTAATCTGTTACCGCATTAATTTATTTAACAACAGTAGTATGGTACGTTTTCCATTTTTTCTAACTTTTCGACCTCCCCATATTAAACTTTTAGGGGGAAACTTGAGTAAAAACCATTCTTGGGATTGACCGGGAATGTTAATTTTAAGAGGTAAATATTAAATTTTTAGGGGGAAACTTGAGTAAAACCCATTCTTGGGATTGACCGGGAATGTTAATTTTAAGAGGTAAACCAAAGTGGGAATATATTGTCACAACCTAAGACTCCCATGTAAGTAAAAATTTCACTTCCACCAAACGCACATAAGAATAAACAAGGGCATTTTAATGGCCAAGTCAAATCACTTCTAAACATGGTAAGTCAGATTAAGAGTATGTGTTTGGTGGGGATGAATTACAGGGAAACAACAGTTTTATTTTCTTCAAAATCCCCAAAAGGTAAAGGGCAGCAGCACCAACGAATTTGCAATATTTCCGAAACAACAAATTTCAGATGGGCATTTCATTCAGTTGTTGACTTTAAACGAGTATTTAACAAAGTAGAAGAGCCTCATGAAGCTTCTTCATAAATATAAGCATATGAGATCTACATGCTGACAGAACCTAATCAGAGTTCGGATAAGCTTATGATAGACTGCAGACATAATTCAGTCAGCAAAATTCATAAGTAGCAACAAAAGTAGGTAAAGAATAAAGTTTAGCACCTTCTCTCTCTTGACCTCATCTCAGTTGGCTTCTTTCTATTCTCCTCAGCAAAGACAACAGTGAGCTCCCGACCAAGAAGAATTTGACCATCCATATGATATTTAGCATCGGCTGCATCAGCAGGATCCACGTATTGGACGAAACCAAATCCACGAGGTTCTCTGCACACAGAAGGAAATACGAAGGCACAATCATAACTGGTAATGGTTGGAAACTGATAGGAAACTGGTAATGAGAAAAGTGCCCAGTTTAGGAGGAAAATAGGCCCCAATGATATGGATAATAAAGCAGGCAAGCACTAGGCTGCTGACCTTTGTGTCAGTTTAAAGATGAGTGGAAAATCTTCAAGACTTGGAACATCTTCATAATGTAATGAAAGTGAAGTAGCTTGAACTCTTGACTACCAATAACATCTTCTACTTACTTGATTTGATTGATGTCTTCAAAACTCTAAATCACTGCTAAACCTAAGAAGGTGGCTATTACAATAGTAGCAGTCTCAAATAAAAGACCCTAATCGAAAGTGTGTATTGTTTTAAAGATGATAGCGGATGCAGAGTAGAGAAGACTGAGGAGGAGAGAAAAGGGAGGAAGAGAAGGGGAGTGACTCACCCAGAGTAGTAATCCTTAGGCAGGTAAATGTCCTTGAGAGGACCAAATTGACCAAAAGGTCTGCGAAGATCCTCGGGCCTGAAAAACGTTGGTTGTTTGATTGGAACAAAGATTAGGTCGGAAATTAGAATTCAAGAAAGAAGGTAAAAATAGAAAAGAAAGGGAAAGAGACGCGCCTGCAGTCGTGGCGAAGGTTACGAACAAGAAGGCTGGTAGGGAGATCTTGCTGTCGGGGACGGGGAGGGTAGCGGCCTCTAGGGCTGGGACTCCTCCCTCCGCCTCTTCTGCTGTAACGAGGAGGCGAAGGACTATAGCTCCTTCCTCTCATCTCTCCTATCCTCTTCAGCCTGCAACTGCAATCAATCCCTTTTTCCACTCCTGCTCCTGATCTTCTTCTACCACACCAAAACCCAACTCTTTTTCATTCCTTTCCTCAGCCTATTAACCTAATAACCTGACAACATTTAACACCTCTGCTACGTGCCTCCGCCGCCCCGTCTCATAATTCATATCCCTTGCCTATTCCTAGGGTTTTCCTATCATTCTCCTCTGGCCCAACCTCTCTCCTCAGCCCAATCCTTTGGCCCATTTCCTCCCAACTTCTATGCTTATTAACTCACGTAATTTTATTCAAATATTTACATTTTCTTGTATTAAGGAATTAATATTCAGGTCAAAATTAAAAAAGATACATTCTAAGTGGAGGAAAATAAAAAAGGTAACAAGTTGATAAAAAGATTAAATTTAATGCACCTAGTAATACTCACTTCACCTTTGTGACGGAAACCAATTTTCGATTTTTTAGAACTGTGTAATTTTAATTACCGATTAAATGTTTGACATGTTAGAAATAATTTAATTGAGTGTTAATCGATTAAATTTCTTAATACTCCTAAATTTGATTTTAATAGATTATTATAACTCAATAATGGATTCAACTTTTTAAATAAAATTTAATTAATTATTTTAACTTAATTAATGATTGATTGAATTAAATTAATTGAAGTGGTGGAGAAAATTTATTTGTTTATAATATTTGTTTATTTAATTTAATTACTCTTTTATATATGCACGAAAAAACTTTTAATTAATTATTAGAATTAAAAGTTGAAAATTTTATTTTCATATTAATATGTGGAGACAAACAACTCTAAGATAAAGATGAATTTAACAATGATAGGGATATTGGCAAAGGTAATAATACCAACATATCCTTCAATAAAGCGAATAAAGATTTTGATTGAGATTGAAATAAAAGTTAAGCTTAAAAAAATTTTGTCTAATAAAATACATAATGATATTAATCGAATAAAAATAAAGCAAAAGAAAAAACTTAGACACATAAAAAATTAATGGTTTAGAGTAACATAATGAAGGAGATTTAGAATACAAACAATATGAATTGTGAGCATATTCTTTTTTGGACTTCTTCTCAATTTCCTTGAGTTGCTTTCTACATTCTTTTCTTATGCTCTAAATTCTATTAGAGGTGGCTGAGTTCCTAAACAGTCATTGGATGAATCTCTTTTCTTATGATTCCTTTTGTGATTTTTGTTTTTCTTGTTGTCAAACTATATATTGTACTTAGTGCGAACATCCTTAGTTATCATATTTGGAGACTGCAATGGTATTTTTGATGCTTTTATTGAAGACCATATGCGATTGCAAACTATGTAGTTTACAATCAACAAGCTCACGGAACAATCAGATGGTCGTACCTAAACATTAGCATCCATTCAGGTACAACTTGCTCAATGCTTCAAACACTCTCTCCGTCCCGACCATGGCTCTCCGTTGGGGTTGGCTTCGCTCCTTCGCAACAAATGAAGGTGGACTTTCCATATTTTGCGGGACAGTGACAATGTAATGTAATGGATCAACCATGCCGATCATTTCTTCAAAATTTATAGTATGTCAGAGGACCAAAAGTTAGATCTTGTTGCTATCAATTCGGAAGGGAGGGTTCTAGCATGGCTCTAGCTTCCAGAGAAAACTGAACCGTCATCAGATTGGTTATCCCTATCAACAACGATATAACTACAATTTCACCCATAACAATTTGATAATCCTTGTGAGGAGGTCTTGAAACTGCGCCAAACGAACTTGATATAAAATTGATCTGGCCACTAGAGCTTATGGTATGGATGATGCTTTATTATTGGACTGTTTTGTGAGAAGTTTACACCCAAAATTGCACCATGAAGTGAAATCACACTCTCCTCCATCTTTCATTCAAGCGGTGGCCCTGACAAAGTTATTCAAAGAAGACTTTCTGCCATTTACTTCTTGAACCCACTTACCCCAGGCACCTTATACACCACCTACTTCCTGGCCTCCAACCCTAAAACCCAACCGTATAACAATCACCCCATTCGTGCCACCCTCCAACCAACCATTACTTCTGAATCCACCAAAACCCACTCACCTCTACAAATTGACACCTGTAGAAATTCAATTCCGTCATGTGAACGACTTGTGTTTACTTGTGATGAGAAGTTTCCACCGTCTCACCGTTGTGCTACCAAGCATTACTTCATCATTCAATCCTTGAAGGAGCTTCCTTTAGACCAAGAACAACTTGCTGAAGCTAATCCGCTCACTCCAACCATCCCGGAACCCCGAACCTTGAGAGATGGAAACACACCATTTATCTTACAATGCAGGTATTGGTATTCCGACGAAGCTCTCAATTCGATTATTTGGCCAAGTGAAGGATCAACATATTCGCATCTTGATGGATGGTGACAGCTTGAATAATTTTATCCATCCCCATCTTGCGTCATCCTTAAACCTTATCGTTTGTCACACTCCACCATTCAATGTAAAAGTGGGTAGTGATGAGTTACTGCATTGTGAAAGGGAATTTACAAGGCCTAACTTCGTGTATTTCAAAATTTGTGCTCCCGATTGCATCTGAAGAACTTGTCTTGGATGATAACTGGTTAGGAACTTTGGAGACTCATTTGGTCAACTATAAAGAAAAATTTATCACCTTTTTGGCCAAAGACAATTTGGTTACACATTTCCAACAATTCAAATGCCTCCATTCTATGTGTAGCATCACTGCAATGTACACTCTACATGTGCATTTAGCTAACCCTCCTATACCTGCTGCATTATTAGAATTACCTCCTAATTTGGCATTTGATGTGGCCGGTGTCCTTCACTCATTCCCAGTGGTCTTGCAACCCCCTCGGGCCCCGTCTCAAGCTCCCGATCATCATATCTCATGCCTAACTCAACACCGGTGAAAATACACCCTTATCGCTATCCCACTCATTATATCCCTTCTTTCAACTTTGAGGGCAATGCAGGGGTAATGATACCAATATAACGAAAATAAAGCAAAAGAAAAAGCCTAAACATGTAGAGTAAAATGAAGGAGATTTAGCATGGAAACAAAACTAGTATGGACAGAGTATGAATTGTGACCCTGAGGTGCTTTCTACATTATTCTTCTCATAAGTTCTAAATTATGTTACAAGTGATTGAGTTCCTAACAAGTCCCTAGGTGACTCTCTCGTTTATGATTCCTTTTGTGATTTTTGTTGCCGTTATTGTCAAACTATGTACTTTATTTAGTGTAAACATCCTCAGTTGTCATATTTGAAGACTGCAGCCGCATCATTGAACTAACTACCTTAATCTATGAGGATTTTTCGTACCCTTATTTTACAGTATTAATCGTGATGGTGACATTGTTGACTTTGAGATGATCGTTATTGTTGAAATTATTATATGAGAACTCATTTAAGGGAAGTGACCTCTTCAAACGAGATTCGATGCAGTTGACACTGAATAACCTGAAAATGATGCTTTCCTGACATGACTCATTGCCACCACACAAGCAAAATCACTTACTATGGTGATTAATGATTTCCACCTCCCGATGTCATGACGCTATCCTTAATTGTAGTCAAAAACTGCTTTTGAAATTCCATCGTCACAAGGTTCACCACTAAAGCAATCCTAACCATCCATTACTATATCACCAAATCAGTCCAATATGGAAGAGGTGATTGTGTCATATGAATTAGAACAATATACAGAAACTGAAAGTTTTGTAATCGGATTTTCTGAACAACGGAGCTGAAAAATTTCCTCCCTTTGGTATAGATATCACATTATCTGTGTAATGCCATGTTAACAAACATGACCAAGCTCCAAAATTGTAGAGGCAATAAAATGAAAAAAATCAGTAAATGGTAATTGATTAAATAAATGAGAATGGGTATAAATAAGCCACAATAATAGAAGAATGCTAACTAGTTCTGCCAACCACTTTAATCTCACTATCTCTGACAATATCTCCAATATGTAGTGAAGCCTTGAGAATATACCATAACATAAAAGTGGAACGTATGTATCTCTTAACATAAGAAAAGTTCCTTGCACCGGATGCATACACTAGAAATGGGGGCAACTTGAAGCATGCCCGAGAAATGGAGACCGTGAATATAACACCAATTTTTTCCATCCAGATGACCATGATCCAAAGATAAATAAATCAATAAAATAAAACTAGCAAAAATTTCTAGATTGAGAAATATTAGTCATTGAAACAGGAGACTAGTGCAAAACTTTGTAGGGTTCTAAGGTTGGCAATCATATTGGATAAATTGTCTCACATCAACAGGCCATAATTTGTAACTATACAAGGACATAATGCTTAGACAGAACAAAAAATGAAATTCAATCTTAAAGGAAGCAAATGGATATATGTACACAATTTCAATGAGTGGAGCAGCGTCAACAAACTGACAGATGGTGAATCAATTAACAATTGAGGTACTGGATGAGGATTTAGCATGGCGTGCCACAAATGACTCTACAAGTGGGTTCACAAGATGAGGTGCCTCATCCTTCATGAAATGCACAATTAATAACGTGAAAAGATTGTCAAAAACATGATAACATTATATATTTAATGATATATCACCATTTAATATTGGAACAGATCCTAATGTAAGGACAAAATAATTGCATGTGGCAAGGCCTTCGAGGAGATAGTGAGAGCCAAACATGTAATTGGTTAAGCAGGAAATAAAGGAAACTTCCATAGCTCAATGACATATTAATGCTAATTAATAGCTTCCAATAAACTTAAATAGTTGTAAATATTAGTTGAACTAACTGTCATTGGTGAGTCATTAATAATGTGGAAATTAAGATTAATTAGGTAAATTGATCGATATTCCTATGTATTATATTCTAAACACTTTGTATAAATAGACATTCTCTGTCTTCCTAACTCCATTTTTCTCCTGCTATGGTCTCTTTGTTTTCAACTCTTAACATGTCACAGTGTCAATATGTTGGCAATATATGTCTACTTTAAGTTGTTACTAACTTAAGAAAGGCATGAGGAAAATGATTATTCATGCGAATGAACTCTTACATTACATGTAGAAGGCCAAGCAATAGAGAGAGAGAACCTGGGGGCAATGTCCAACATTAGGAAGGACAATGAAGTCTTCAACAGAATCGAAATTTTCATAATTTCTACCAATCTCAATTGGTTCCCAAGGATCCTTGTCACCCCATGCTATCAGAACCGGGCACTGAAAGAAGAAAAATTAAACATAATATATCTTTGTTGGATTTTGGCTTCTCAAACTTACATTCACTTGTTTTATTCCCACTTCCTCAACTACTGGTGTTTGGAGGCTTACCTTTACTTGAGGTAGTAGTTCCTCGGGAAGAGGACCACCTGAATAGCAAATGAACTCAAGAAAGACCTCTGCAGCTCCAGGTTCCAGACCTGGACCAAGGATGATCTGCACTAGCTCATCTGTCACCTTGGAGGTATCATGATAGCACTGTCAAAGCAATTCACATGTAATCATAAGTTGTGGGTTATAGCATCCTCAGTTGTCAGATTACAAAGCATGATACCACCTTGGAGCTGGCCACTTTCAGCTCCAGTGATAGATCATATACATCCCTAATAACATGGGTGTAGAATAAGAAAAATAGGATGGAATGTACGAGACACTTCCTTTTGTTTTTCTATCCAGCCTACTTTGTTCAAGGCATGAGTTTTTAAAGAGATGAAATTGAAAGTTCAGCAAGAGGAGTACCTGGCAAAGAATGTTCCTTACAGATTCTTTTGTGGCAACGGTTTTATAGAAGAATTTTCCTACAGCAGTATCCCTACAACATAATACATCATAATATGGGTAAATACTCTGCTCAAGGCTTGAAATATCTTAAGTCCAGGTAAAGAAAATTGAGTTTCACTTTTACCTAAGCAATCTCTGGAATGATCTGATGAAAGGCTTTCCATACCAAGGCTGCTTCTTTATATGAAGCATACGCAGAGATATATTGAGAAGGATAATGCCCCGGCAAATGTCTGGTGCTAGCACAGCTGCTTGAAGACCAACAACTCCTGTACAAAAATAAAGAACAATATGAAACACGAAAGCAAGGAGGTGATTAATTATGACTTTATGAAGGGAAAGTAGTTGAAAAAATTCACCTCCAATGGAATTGCATATGAAGAACGCTTCATCCTTTATGACATCAAGACAAAACTCGTTTAATTGAGAGGCCCACGTTTCGAAAGTGTAAAAGGAATGGTCTCCTATTTGACGAGGATTTGGTTTATCTGAATATCCGTATCCAATGAGATCAATGGAGTAGACCCGGTGAGATTGTGCAAGAACTGAAATGTTATTCCTCCAGTGGTCACTGCAACGAAGTAAACTCTAGATTGTGGCATAAACAAACTAATTGACAAAGTCAAAATATGTGCAGAAACAAACAGAAGACATTTAGATTTGGTATAAAACATAAACATATGATGTCCATCCAGACCGCAGACATAGTACCTGTTAGCTCCAAAACCGTGAACTAGAAGTAGCGCAGGGCCATTGTTCCCAGAATGTTGATAGCGAATAGAGTAACCCCTCCAATTCCAAACGCTACAAATACAATACAAGGTCTGAATCGTTTATTCACTGTTTAAAAAAAACAGAAAAAAATAAAATAATTATTATGAGATTCAGAAAGAAAATTACCGGTTCTGAACCTCGTCCTCTGCATCAATGTTTAATTTGGAAACGAATCGACGTGGAAAATGGATTTTATTTTGAATTGGAGAGTGACAGCGAGAGCGATAGCGAGGGAAACTGAGACTGGTTGTGGTGGTTGATGTCACAAACACGCTCATGGCCATTGTGCTGGTGACCATGGCCATTATTTTCCACACTCATTTGCCCCTCTCCCTCCCTTTCTATATCTCATTTCTCGTTTGCTCTAGAGCAGGCCACGTACTTTAACACTCTAATAGCACATTTTATCCATTCAAAACTAACATGTCAAAACCACAAATCCTAACACCATTCTTATTGAGGAATTGAAACTATCTCCTCTAATTTCAAAATATACACATTTTGTTTTCAATTTTTTAATACTTAAAAGTTGGATACAAGGAGAACCTGTTCCGAGTACCTGCTACTGATTGCTAATTTTATTATTTTTGGTGAGCTCGTGGTCGTATATAAGATGTCATCAAATCTTATCTAATTTTTCTCTAAGGTCAATTTCATTTTGAGATCTTGAATATTTTTTTAAGGGTCCACGTTCCATAATTTTTTTTATTTAATTAGTAAATTTTAATTATTTAAAAAGTAAAATATCAAATTGGAAATACTAATAATTGACGTTTAGATTAATAAGTGTATTAATCATGAAGATACAAACATTATCATAAATATACAAAATTAAACTCTACAACTAAAGTTGTTAATTGCATATAATATTATTTTATCTTAAAATTATATTTAATCAATATGATCATAATAATCTCAATTTTTTAAAACTGTCATTATAAGGTCAGATTTATATTGTACATTTGTGATTAGATTATATATGGTCAATTCAATACTTCAAGTACTTTCTTTCATATTAAGAATTAATATATCAAGCATGTGATTAAATATTTGTGTGTAGTTTAATAAAAATTCAATAATAATGACAAAGTGAATTTTATTACCACAAGTTTTGAATGATCCAAATGTCATTTTAGTAACTATATTAATGGTTAACTTAATTTTATAAAATCAACTTATAAAGTAAATTTATTATCCACTTATATAATATGATTAGGTCTCTATAGTCGAGTCGTAAGATTTCAAAAATTTTGATGATGTTGTTCAACCTGCAAAACATAATTAAACATATGTAATTAATCTAATACATTAACATCTTTTTAATTTGTAATTCTAAAATGTGTTGGTCAACTTTATAAGTCTTTGTGAAACAACAACTTTAAGTATTAGTGTCAATTGTGATTAATTATTATAAATTTTGAGTTGTCAAAATTTAAGATGAAAAATTTCAAATAATCATAACTTTTGATAGAATGTTTGGGTTGAGATACGTTACAAATGAAAATTGCTTGAAATGCGGTAAGTAATGTTGTAGGGGATTCAAAATCCAAAAATCTTCCAAAATTTCACCGTTTAATATTAGTTTTTTTAAGCTATTTTTTTTAGATTTTAGCCTCTTATTTCATATACCTACGCTTGATAGAAAATTTTAAATTTTTTTATGATGTTTTCTTATTATATCAATTACTGATTCATAAATTATCACATCTTGCATATTTCATACTTACATCTATAGCTCACAATCAGGAGTCTTTATAATGCATAAATTTCTTGTCCTTAAATTGTATAATTTTTTAGAAGATAGAAATATTACTTTCTTGTATGTTTGTTACATGTTGGAAACATAATAAATTTGACAAATTAAAAAAAATGATATATATTACATTGGTTGTAAGATGAAATCGATATAATATGTGACTTTTTACAATAGTTATAGCTACAACCTTTGCTTTTTTATGTCAGTTGTGTTTATAACCAATATAATATTAGGACATACTACATCAATTGAAGAATCAATCTAGAAAGTTATAGACTTTTTACATTGCTCACATTAACATTGGTTGCAAAACCGATGTAGAAAGTCTCTAAAAACCGATATTGAATCTCATTTCTATACTAGTGAAAAATGAGCACAGATTAACCATATGTCGTGTCTAATGCTATAATTGGCAAAATTTAGAGTTTGATGTTAAGGAGATAATGATTCCCCAACTTAGTAGACGAGTAGTGTCATACACAGTTAAATTAAATGCATAGTGGTTTGTGGGGAGTTTCAAGTACTTCGAGTGCCTTGTCCTCATGTCATTGTCATTTGTTCCATTTGTTACTTACAACTGCTAACATATGTTGATCCAATTTATAATCTACGTAACATCTACAAAAGCTTACAAAATTCAATTTCATCCCGTTCGAAATAAAGATTGTTGATCAAAATATAATGTGCTTGAACTTCAATCCCGATCCGTAACATGCATCATAAATAATTAAAAAAACTAACTACTACCTATATCTATAACAAAATGGATCAACTAGGTTAAAATGATAAAAAAATAATGCCCACATAGACATCGATAAACAATTCCTTTAATATTTATTTCTCCAATTATTTCAATTTATATTATTTCAACGGTAACAAATATTTTAGTAATATTGCTTTAAATTTTCTAAAATTGAATTCAATTAACATAAATAATTTTATTAATTAATTAAATTAACTGAATATTTAACTGTTTTTTAAAATTAATTTAAATAGTTTTGACTACATTATTATTTTAAATTATCCAAAATACATTCATTAATATATAAATAAATAAATAATTACATTAATTAAATTTATAAAAATTAAAAATACAAAAAGTACATTTCTCAAAAAAAGAAATAAATAAAAAGTTACGAAAAAAACACAAAACATGCTAACAAGCACGATTTTAAAAAAAATAAAAAATTCAAAGACGGGCTAACAAGCACGATTTTAACTAAAATATCAAAACGTCCATGCAAGTATGATTTAAAAAAACCAAAAAAAAAAAAGTTAAAAGAAAGTGTTTGATAGCATGACTTTAAAAAATAATAAATAAATGTGTTTCTTACAAAAAAAAAAAAAATTA
>Ga0123340_1000754_pt1 | contig 23879 bp, 17 predicted proteins | sample SirMexnodulemix_FD_89961 | JGI IMG/M metagenome (GOLD analysis project Ga0123340, IMG submission 89961) | Root nodule microbial communities of legume samples collected from Mexico - Siratro Mexico nodule mix | ecosystem: Host-associated > Plants > Roots > Nodule | place: Mexico: Nepantla...
GACAAAAACATTTATGAAGTTTTTTTTTTTCATTTTAATACTTAGTACTTTATATAGGTTTTATATACGACCCCTTGTAAAAATGTTATTTACAAGTTAAGTTTTAATTATTAACTACAATGAAATAATTTAATATTTAAATATAATAACTAACAAAAATTTAATTTTAGAAAGATATTTCAAATAAAAATATAACAATTGCAATTGATTATATAAATAAATAGTGAAAAATTTATCACATCCTCGTCATGTTTTTATTCTCACAAAAATCATGAGGTTATTTTTCATTGTAATACTCAGTAGTTTATATAGGTTTTATCACCCTTTGTAAAAGTGTTATTTATAAGTTAAATTCTAATTATTAACTACAATAAAACAATTTAATAGATAAATGTACTAACTAATAAAAATGTATTTTTTTTAAATATTTTAAATAAAAATAACAATTCCAATGACTTTTATAAATAAATAAATAAACAAAAAACAGTAAAAATTTTATCACATCCTATTCTGATAAAAATCATGAGGTTTCCATTTTAATAACTTTGATGTTTTTCTTTTTGATCAACAATAAATTCTGTGATGTTATATAGGTTTTATCAGCAGGAGTAAAATTGTCATGTTAGTTTATATCAATTGAAAATAAAATGTAGATTTTAACTCTCTTATAGGAAGTTTGTTACTTTTTTATAAATTTGACATAGATTTCATATTTTTTGTTATTTATTTTTTTTTATTTAATAATATTTTTTCAATATGATTGAGTTTTGGAATGTAATTGAGATGTATTAATAATATTTAAGATGGGTCTTAAAAAAATTCAATATAGAGCTCATTTATGTAAAAGAATCAGAATTATAATGAATGCAGAACAAATTAAGCTTTGGAAGACTAGGATCCTAGCATCTTTCCCCTTTGGAAACAACAAACACCAATCTAGATCCACCACATACATGGACTGGGAAGTTCATGCAGAAGAAAAAAGAAACATCAAGCAAAAATTGCCCAATCTCCCTTACTTTGTCTGCTTCAGAAATGCAACCACATATGTTTCAGTCTTTGCTTTTGCCTTTCCTTGTCCTTGTGTTTCCAAATAGTTCACCTTTGCTAATTTTGGACCTCAATCTAAAATGTTCTTTCAAAATGAACCCCTTTCAAATAACTTGGATATATCAATCCTAATTTGAATAGATAGTCTTTTAAAGTGAAACCACATCTAATTATTTTAATCTTAAATTTGTTACACTGAAAACATTATGATGTAGTTGATGGTGAATTATTTTGGGAACTGGAAATATTAAAAAAAGTTATTGAAAGAAAAAAACATCACTGCAATGAATGTTAGACAACATATTAAAGACAATGAAAATGTTAGACAATATATAAAGACAATAAATATAAAGGCAATAAATGTTAGGCAATATATAAAAGGATCATATTAACTTTAAAAACATGCCTTTTTTTTATAATATATATTTAAATTATATGAAACTATCAATACCAAGAACTATTTTTCACAATTAAAATTACTTAATGTTATATAAAATTAACAATGTTATAAGATATATTAAATAATCCTTTTGTGGTTATAAATTTTGAAAAAAATGAATTTGCAGTTAAAAAAAATAGAAGATTAATATAAAAGTTTAAGTCTCTATAAAAAGATGACTAACGTCTCTAGACACAGCCTTGCTGGTGGCTCAATGGATCATCTTTTCAATGAACAGGAATGCACGATGTTAGTTTAATTGCCTATGTGCATTACACGTATCACACAACAACATATAGCATAAATTTAGTTTCTAAAAAATTTAATTTATTAGACAATAAAAAAAAAAATTCTAACCTTGTGCACAACTAAGTATTTGAAGTAACTTCAATAATAGTAAAATCACAAAAGTTGTAATGATAATACACAAATTCATCTATTCAACAAACACGTGGCTTACTTCATTTGGAATTCTTCTCCATGATTTCCAGAAATCTCGATGCAGACAATTTCGCACCGTATGATTCACGTTGATTTTCCTTTCGGCAGAATCATGTTACTATTGAAATTAAATCCAAAAGCAAGGGCAAATAAGAAAGAAAGGGGCTATGAATATCATAAAGAGAAAGTATCAACACTCACGGGCCCATGGTCCCACGGGTTTGTCTCACAGACACTGTGCCGTCATGGGGATGAAGCACGTGAGAACGTCTCTAGCCCCAACCCCCTCCAATATCACATTGCCACGTGTCCATTCTCCTTGATATTACTTCTCTCTCAACGTTCCAAGTGAACCAACCGATACCATACACACGCCTCCAAAATCTCTCTCTCTTCACAATGAAGATTTTCCTCTCAAATTTTACGTGATTCCAATCTCACACTCTTCTCGAGTCTGGACCGAAGCCACTCTCAGCTTCCACCGATTGAAGAAGACGAAGGTTTCTTTTCTTTCTCCCTCCGTGTTCTTCCAAATTTGGCTCTTCTCTCGTTCCTATTTATTCAACGTTTTAGGCATCACAACTTTTGTTCATTGTGAATTTGAGCAAGCCTCCTGGTTTATGATTGACGCATGTTAGTGCTTTCCTTGGATTTGTGTAGAGGAATAATACGGAGCGGATCCGGGAAGATGAGCCAAAGTATTTTCCACCAAACGGTGCTTTGTCAAACGCAAACGGTTGCGGAGCATCAAAGTAAGGTAAGTTCCTTCGCTGTGAGTGTGAACAAAGGAAAGAAGAATCCTGTGCTTCGTACAAATTTCCGCGGGAACAGGCTGTGTGTGAGGAAATGCAAATTAGCCATGGGAAAGCACCGCCATGTCGAAGCTATTCCACGCGCTGTGTTAACCACTAATCCGGCTTCTGAGGTATGCTCCAATCACCATAACATCATGACGTAGTTTTAATCTGATCATTATTATAATATAATCATTATTTATTTATTATTAATATTGTTATTATTGTATTATTATTATTATTATTTTTATTATTAATTATTGAAGGGAGAACAAATTACTCTAAAACAGTTCTTACTCTTTACTGTCTTATTTTTTTTTTAAGGAATAAAAATATATTAAGAACAAAAAAAAATAAAAAAAAATAAAGGATTCATTTTGTTATATTAGCTGTTAAATGTTTTAATTGAGAAAAAAGTAAAGGTTGATTGGGAGGAGTAACTCTTGGAGTCTCTCCTTTTATTTTTATTTTTATTATTATTATTATTATTATTATTATTAAAATTATTTAATGCTGCTGAGAGAAAAATTACTGGAGGTGTGGTAGGTAACCTTGAATGCAGCTTTGTAAGAAGTGTAATTATAAAGAAACAGTAACTTCAATGGAAATGCTGAAATATGTTCGCTCTTCTTGACAATATATCAAGCAGAACGTCCAGAAATTGCGTTAATTTTCTTGAGGCATTGGATTGTGAACATGACATGAGACAGTAGCTTGTGTATGTAGTGGTTAATTTGGGCACAAATTAACATTAAGCGTGTTTGTGAGCATATAAAATTTAATAATAATAATATTCAGTGTGTTCCTTTTCTTGTCTGTTTTTATTAACTGAAATTTGAGTGTTGTGTTGACTGCATTTTTGGCCATCGAGCAGCTTTCTGGGAGGTTCAACCTTGATGGAAATATTGAGTTGCAGGTATTCAGGTGGCCCGTAATATTGAATTGTTTATGAATTGTAAATATGAGATTGTAGTAAAGTAGTGCTTAATGATGTTGGTTTTCAATGGAGCAGGTTAGTGTTAGTTCTTCACAACCAGGAGCTGCAACACAAGTTGATATTAAAGTTTCATATAGTAGTGGCTCTCTGCTTTTACATTGGGGAGTCGTGTGTGATCAGCCAGGGTATGTTCTGTACTAGTTTTGTTAAGTTATTTTGATATTCCTCAAGCATTTTAGGTGTTTGGGTGAGTTAATAATAGTCTTTAATATATCTTGTAATTTGAAGGAGATTTGTTTCCCCTGGTTTTTTATTTTATTTTCAGGAAGTGGGTACTTCCTTCTCGTCGGCCAGAAGGAACTAAAGTTTACAAGAACAAAGCTCTTAGAACTCCTTTCATGAAGGTAAGTGTTCAACATTAACTGCAAAATAAAAATTAAGTTTTCTGGGAATGTTAGTAAACTGACTTGACGTATTTAAATATAGATTTGCATATTTGCATATCGTTTGACTAATTTTTTCTCTTGCTTTTCTCTTATTAGGCTGACTCGGAATCCTTCCTTAGAATAGAAATTTACGATCCTGCAGCACAATCCATTGAGTTCCTCATACTTGATGAGGCTAAAAATAAGTGGTGCTTTTCATAATCTTGTTTTTCTTGATCGCCTTTATTGAGTAATAGTTTCATGGTAACCTAAACATAGTTATTTTTACTTTTTTCTAAACGTAGGTTTAAAAATAATGGTGAGAACTTTCACATTAAGTTACCAGTCAAACATAAGCTATCTCAAGAAGTTTCAGTTCCTGAAGACCTTGTACAGATTCAAGCATATCTTAGGTGGGAACGAAAGGGTAAGCAGATGTACACTCCAGAGCAAGAGAAGGTCAGTAATCAAATGGTCTTTCATGTCTTGCATTTAGCTGCAAATTTTTGAAGTTTGTTGCCCACTTTGTTCCTTTTAGATTATTCTTTTTATAATTTCCTAGCTCTCCGTTTAGTTTGTTTTGCTCTCCAATTTTGTTATATTAATTTTCTGCTTTTCCTTCGAAGAATATTCTTCTGAATGTATCCATGGTAAACGTTCTTGATTATGCTTGCCATAACAATCTCTGAAAAAGATTAGTCTTTGCAATCTCCTATTAATTCTATGCTCATGTATTGTCTGAGTTTATTGATATTCCCACTCCTAATCCTCGTTCAAGTTGATTCTATCACATTGGGTTACTATGACCCACTCCCTGGTTTTTGTCTTGATCTTCCATGAATATTATTCAGAAGTTCAGAACAAAGAGCATGCTTTCTCTTGTGATTGAGAATAAACTACCAAAAGCATCATCTCTTCTCTAACATGATATATAACTAAGATTTTTTTCTTGTGCCTGTTGGATAGGCATCTCACTCCTCCATATAGTGTCTCTTGGAAGAACACTTTTGCATACAAGATGATTTATTTTTATTATTATTTTTAAATTATTCTTTGGATATCCATGCTTTATAACATGTTAACCACTCTAAAAGATAGATAATTGTGTTAAAATATTGATTATTATATTGATCATTTGGTTTTGTGATGATTAGCCAGTTGTGAGGAATTAGGACATAATGACCTTTTTGTCAGTGGCGGTTATTCTGCCATGAAGTGGGGTTACATGGGGGGAAAGTTGAAAGAAAAAGTCCTTTGTACAATAGGCTCTGGAAGTTAGATCTTCCATGCAAATTTGATTCTTGTGTTATCATAAAAGGAATGATAATTATGATTCCTTCCTTTTGGTTCGTAAGTTTATGATCGCAATCTGTTTTGTATAATCCATTTGTGGATAATCTAACATTATGTGGAAAATGGATTTTATGAGAGCCTTCTACTGTTGCTGGAATTCAACATTAGCCTGTTTGTTTTACTTCTCTCGTCAGGACTACTTCATTTTTCCTTCACATACATCATTAGTATATAATTTCCTCCTCAATTATGTTAGGCGGAATATGAAGCAGCTCGTCGTGAACTATTGGAGGAAGTATCTAGGGGTACCTCTGTACAAGATCTTCGTGCAAAGTTAACTAAGAAGCCTTCTACTAGTGCTGCTGAAGTAAAGGAGCCTTCTGTTTCTGAAACGAAGACTATCCCTGATGAACTTGTACAGATTCAAGCTTATATTCGTTGGGAAAAAGCTGGGAAGCCTAACTACTCGCAGGAACAACAACTTGTAACTTTGTGACATCCTCTCTAATTTCTACTTTTCTGTTGAATATTAATTAGCTATATTGTCAAAATTATAATTCATTTTATCTAACAGAACTTTTTGGCACTCGCTGCTTAATTGTCACAGATGGAATTTGAGGAAGCAAGAAAAGAGTTGTCAGCGGAGCTTGAGAAGGGTGCTACTTTGGATGAGATACGGAAGAAGATTATCAAAGGAGAAATACAAACTAAAGTTGCCAAGCAGTTGAAAACAAAAAAATACTTCCGTGCTGAAAGAATACAGAGGAAAAAGAGAGATCTGAGGCAGATTATCAACCGAATTGTTGATGAAAATATAGTTGAACAATTTATAGATGTTCCAAAGGCCTTGACAGTAATTGAACGTTATGCCAAGGCAAGGGAAGAATATGAAAGTGCTCCTATTTTGAACAAGACAATATACAAGTTTGATGATAGTGATCTTTTGGTGAGATAATTTTGTCAAATTGATGTTTTGTGCTAGTGGGTCTTTTATGGACCATCCAATTTGATATTCTTCATATCTTGAAGGTCCTCGTTACCAAAGATGCTGGTAAGATCAAGGTTCACCTGGCTACAGACTCGAAAAAACCTCTTACACTTCACTGGGCCTTATCTAGAACATCTGAAGAGTGGTCGGTGAGTGTTTATTATACTATATACCATATTAAGGTTCACCTGGCTGTTAAAATTGTTGGGTCTGTTCCATCATATTTTTTAAGGCAATTTATTGACATGAAACCCATTGGCAATCTTAGGTACCACCTGGAAATGCTCTGCCCCCTGGATCTGTTACTATGACTGAGGCTGCTGAAACACCTTTCAAAGCTGGTTCTTTGTCTCATCCTTCTTTTGAGGTGTCTACAATATCAATCCGAAGTATTTTCAGTCTTTAGACCTTTGGGATTTGAATCTAAAAGTTTAATAACATCCATTTAATTTTCAGGTCCAGTCCTTGGATATAGAGGTTGATGATGATACTTTTAAAGGAATACCATTTGTCATTTTATCGGAAGGAAAATGGATAAAGAACAATGGATCAAATTTTTATATTGGATTTGCTGGGAAAACGCAGATACGAAAGGTTACACTTCCTGAACTTGTGTTTGTATTTCCTCTTTCTCCAGTTATGTTGGCCTATGTCATCATGTTATCATGATCAACAATATATATTTTTTTCCATTAAAAGGATTTTGGTGATGGCAAAGGTACAGCCAAGTTCTTGTTGGATAAAATAGCAGAAAAGGAAAGTGAGGCACAAAAGTCCTTCATGCATCGGTCAGTAATCCTTTAAAAATTTTACTATATTGAATTATTGTTATCTGTCATTTGAAACTAGATACAGGGTTTTGTATGGGATCTTAGGAAAACCTTATTTGCTGGTACTATTGTCACAAAGCATACGGCAATTTGAGCTTCTTGTCACCAGCTACTAATGTGATATATTATTTCTTTGTGTTAAGAGCACGTAATACCAAAGGTTTAGTTGAGTTATTGGCTTCTTGAAAACACTATTTATACATTTTATGTTATTTTTTTATATCCATGACAGATTAATCTTACATCTGTCATATTGTGAATCATATTAATATTATAAAATTACTATGTTGGAAGTGGTAGACATCTATCAAACTATGAAAGGAAGAAAATGAGGTTTAAGTGACAACTTTATTTTGATTGGATTGGATGTGGTTGACAGGGTATGTTCGGTTCCTCGAGTAGACATACCATATTAATATTATAAAATTACTATGTTGGAAGAGGTAGACATCTATCAAACTATGAAAGGAAGAAAATGAGGTTTAAGTGACAACTTTATTTTGATTGGATTGGATGTGGTTGATAGGGTATGTTCGGTTCCTCGGTTCCTCGAGTAGACATACCATATTAATATTATAAAATTACTATGTTGGAAGTGGTAGACATCTATCAAACTATGAAAGGAAGAAAATGAGGTTTAAGTGACATAACTTTATTTTGATTGGATTGGATGTGGTTGACAGGGTTGGTTCCTCGAGTGGACGTACCGGGAAGAGTAGGTACCTAACTTGTGAGATGTGAATCTGATAGTCTCGAGCAATGAGTTAACTTATATATAAGAGACTTGACACCACTTTCAACCTAAAACCTTAAGACATTAGGTTTATAGGTATTTTTCTTTATATATTACTCACTTCACTCATCTCCACTCAATGACGTCACACTTGAATTCCTCACAGTTTTCTCCTTAAGTGTGAGTCTCCACACATTGCAAACTCCCTTTTCACTTCAAAAGTATTCTACCCACGAGCCTCTACCGGTATAAAATTCCCACAAATGATACCAATTGTTAAGTTTGCAACAATAATAAGCAAGAAACACAAGAACAAGATTGAAATAAATCACTTTATTGAAAGAAATCATTTTATTAACACTGAAAAGTTCTATACACAGAGTTTATTACAATAGAATGTACTGTCTATACTTATAACAATCTCTATATAGAGCCTAGACTAAGGAAATAATAGAAAACTATTAAGACAACTAAGCCTAATAAATGTTTGCACAAGACGATCTTTTACACCATTACTAGATGGTTTCAAGTAGATGGTCTTCTTCTCCCTTTCAGTAAATGATCTAATCATTTGATTGAGCTCTTCAACAGATTGTTTGTTGAACATGATTTGGATCCAGTGACTTCAATCATGGAAGAGCTTCAACATCATCTTTCTTTGTTCATAAGCAAAAAATTAATCCACTCCAAGCACCACTGAACCTCGATTTTGACATGGACTTTCCAAACACATCTGCAGGATTCTCCTCTAAGGTTATTTTCTCGATTCGGACCTCCCCAGACTTAATAACATCTCTCACAAAGTGCAATCTAACATTTATGTTTTTCGTTCTCTCATGTGGATTTGATATTCACACTTTGACTATCACATTGAATAGCCACATAGTCCTGCTCAATATCTAGCTCTTGAATCATCCCCTTCAACCATATGCCTCTTTTAGCCCCTTTAAGTGCGATATACTATATCTGGGTAATTGTAAATTGGATTTTATCTGGGTAGTAAATAATGATTGTAAATTGGATTTCCAGCAAACTGCAGTTCAAACAATGTAAAAACATACTGAGAAAGTAACTTTCTATTAACATTCTTTGCATAATATGCTTCTTCAAACTCCTCTATAGCAATCTTGTCATGGGTAGATCGTCTATATAATAGACCAGGTGATATTGTTCCATTCAGATATCTCAATACTCACTTCAAAGCCTCCCAGTGAGCACATCTGTGATTTGTCATGAACTTGCTAACCACACTAACAATATGCAGCTTACGGTCTATTGCAGACCATAGTATACATGATGCACTCTACTTCATTAGTATATAGAGTAGTCTTCATCTCTTCCCTATCTTCCTCTGTATTAAGGACTTGGGTAATTGAGAACTTTGTGTGGTGTCCTAAGAGTGTTTATATATATTTAAATTTATGCAATGTAAACCTCTCCCACCTTCTGGGTAATTGAGAACTTTGTGTGGTGTCCTAAGGGTGTTTCTATATAATTAAATTTATGCAATGTAAACCCCTCAATCACCTTCTGCGAGTATTCCTGTTGAGATAGATGCACTATCTGAACTGTTTGAGTCTTTTATATATCCATTCTTAGTATTCGTCTTGCGGGGCCAAGATCTTTCATTTAAAGCTTTGTGCTTAATTTTTTCTTTGAGCTCCTTAAATTCATTTTTATTCTAGTTGGCTATAAGAGAGTAACACAAACTCTTCTTTTTTGAGGATGTAGATGCAGCTATCATAACTGCTCCTCTCATCTACTTTAGGAAGTCATCAATGTCTTGCACCAGTGCCTTGGACTCTTTTTCGAGCCATACAATGATTTCTTCAAAAGACACACCTTACCCTCTTCAATAAACCTCTTAGGTTACTGCATGTAGACGGTCTCCTCTTAGGTTACTACATGTAGACTGTCTCTTCTAAGATACCTTGCAGAAAAGCTATCTTCATGTCTAACTGTTTCAACACCAAATTAAATTGATAACAATATATATCAAAATCCTTATTGAACAATGATTGTCATAAGTGAGAAGATCTCATTCTACCCCTTAACATTCTCACCAATTTTAGCTTCAAACCTTTGTCCCTCCATACTTGGTATACCCTTCTTCTTGGACACTCACTTGCATCCTACCACCTTTTGGTTTCTTGGTAGATCAACAAGTGTCCGTGTGTGGTTCTTCCTATAAGATTCAATCTTCTTCTCTATTGCAACTTGCCATTACTAACCTTTTATGCCTTTTATATCCTCTTGGAAGCTTTTAGGCTCTAAACCTTTTATCTCTTTAGCTGCTTTCAAAGCATAGCTGATAAGGTCAACATATCCAAAGCTTTGTATAAGTTTGATCATTCTCTTTCCCTATCACACGGGGTCAACTTTTTTTCTTTAGCAATTGTAAATGCTCTCTTTAGAATCTTTATCACATCTTGTTTAATCTTGGTTGTTAAACCAATTTTATCAGACATACTTATTGACAAAAGATTTCTCTTGAACTCTGGAACATACCTCACTTATGCCAATAACATTTCTTGGTTATCAATGATAGACCTTATGCCTTGCAAATTACAGGCTTTATTGTTTTTAAGAAGGACTACTCCAACTTCTTTCAGTTCCAAGGTCTTTAAAAACTTTTTTGTTGAACACATGTGGTAAGTGCATCCTAAGTTCATGATCCTGCTCTTATGTGTGTCATGGAGACGTTGCCAACACCCCTGCAAACTCGTAACTATTAGATGTTACAACATTAGCAAAATTCTTCTGGAAATGAGATCTCTTGACTTTCTCATTTCTCTTCTTCTGTGGACAACTCAACTTCTGCTAGATTGTCTGAAGTATTGTTTCGACTTCATCCCCTTAAATTTCTTTTCTTTCTTTTCCTTCGACTTCAACACATTTAGACTCAACACATTAAACTCTCCCTTAGACTCTTGAAACTTCTAAAGCTCCTTTTAGTTCTTATTAAGGTTTGCACCTCCTTAAGAGTAATGGTCCACTCGTTCCTGAACTACAAAACATCTTTAAAATATCTTTAAAATGTTCATACCTCTTAGGCAAGACGATAAGAAGAAGTAAAACCTTATTCCTTATAGGGTGCTTTGAGTTGATTTATATGACAGTATAGGTGTAAGATATGTATGACCAAGACATTTATAACATAGTTTGGGTTATATAATTTTTAATTTGATACCATTTATATGCTATGAAATTTTAATGGATAAGTAGGTAATCTATTTTCTGACAGTTATTGGAAATTATATATTTTTTAGTGAAAAGACTATATATTTGGTCCATCTTATCAGCACTTCACCTAAGGCTTTTGAATGTGGGTTATTTTCTAAAAATTTATTATCATAGATTTCAATTTCAAAGTGCAGCTCCAAATTAATGTCATAAACTGTTGATATGTGTGTGTTGTAAAAGATCTGTTAGCCAATATCAAAGGTATGAAGGGACTGTGTTACCATTTTGTGTCATGGAAGTAGTGGTGAATGATTGACAGTATAGGCCCAAAATGAATTTTTTGTGGCGTCATAGACACGTAGGAGAAGTTGTTAATTTTAAGATGATAAATTGTCCTGACGATTACTTCTTAGTATTCTTGGACTAATATTTAAATTTTGCTTGTTTGGGGTTTATTTTGTATGTTCTACTTATTGGCACCTTTATTCCCTGACCACTTACTGTGGGTTCACACATATACTCACTTGGGTTTGGGATATCACATGCCTCTTTTGTGAACAAAACTAGGACATCTGTATATTCAGCCTAATATAATCTTACCTACTACCTTTACCTTTGTTTTCCCCCTTCTTTTAACTTTAGAGCAAAGCAAAGATAATTCTTCTTAATATTAATGAAATACATGAAAAGAAATAATCAGGCATTTAGAAAACAAAGGAAGTATCCTATGTTTCTTTACTGGATTTTAATTTGAACAGAACTAGATTTTCTCCCCTTTCTGTTTTTCTCTCATTGGATTTTTTCATTTGTTTTCACTATTCATACTTTTTAAGTTCCCTGACAAAGGCTTAGTCTCTTTTGAGGTTGATTTATGTATCATTGCTTATTGACACTAGTAGACGATAACTTTTCACTTAGAGAAGTTTTAACAACATTCTTTCTTGCACACTCTTCTCAATATACTAGTACTAGGTGAAATTCATGTAGGTTCCACTAAATAGCGAGACAGACATAAATTTCATTTAATAATATGGATGTGTTGAATAGTGTGTAAAGCTAGCAATCTTTCTCTTTTAATTTCTCTTTTTCAAAACAAACCTTGATGCATTTGACTGAGCAAATGCAAAATATTTATTAGGATGGTACTTTGTTCCATTGGTTCTGAGCTGGTCACTCATCCTGTTTTTCCCCTTCAGATTTAACATTGCATCGGACTTGATAGATGAAGCCAAAACTGCTGGTCGACTGGGTCTTGCAGGGATTTTGGTGTGGATGAGATTCATGGCTACAAGGCAGCTCATATGGAACAAAAATTACAATGTGAAACCACGGTAGACATCCTTGTGAAATGTTTATCATCACTTGATTTATGCACTTCTCTGGATAATGAATAATATTAACCCTTTTGGGAAACAGATTATGAATCACAATATTAACTTTCTGCTTTAGATTTGGCAAGTTTATTGTCTTTCTTTTGTAAACAGTCTAATTCATTTGCTATATAGTTTATGATTATGTCTTTCCTGTTTATATGCTTGATTGTCCTCTGATAGTAAGTATTGGTTACTGATTGGAACAGTGAGATAAGTAAAGCACAGGATAGGCTTACAGACTTGCTCCAGGATGTTTATGCAAGTTATCCACAGCATAGAGAAATTGTGAGGATGATCTTGTCTACTGTTGGTCGTGGAGGAGAGGGAGATGTTGGACAAAGGATTCGGGATGAAATCCTTGTTATTCAGGTATATTTGAATTTTATTTGCTTTTCCACTGTGTCTGCCTACTTCCCTCCTGTCTGCATATGCATTAATCATATGCAAAATTTCTATTACAGAGAAATAATGACTGCAAAGGTGGAATGATGGAGGAATGGCACCAGAAGTTACACAATAATACTAGCCCTGATGATGTTGTGATCTGTCAGGTAATGTAGTTGTTGTTCTCTTTGTAATTCCTTATGGTTTGCCTTGTCTTCCTTACCTTCATTGTTTGGGTTCTCTCCAGGCACTAATTGATTATATAAGTAATGACTTTGATACTGGTGTTTACTGGAAAACATTGAATGACAACGGAATAACAAAAGAACGGCTTCTGAGCTATGATCGAGCCATTCATTCTGAACCTAATTTTAGGAGAGATCAGAAGGAAGGTCTTCTGCGAGATCTGGGAAACTACATGAGGACTTTGAAGGTTCTATTTACATATGCAGTCTTAATTATGTGTTGTTTTTTTTCTGATGATATTTTTCTTTTTTTTTTTCAGCTAGTGAATGCACATTAGTTGAAAATTATCTTGTCTTCTATTCATTTTTTTTTTTGTTATAATTCTTGTTGTGCAAATATGGGTGCACATAAATTGGGAATGTTCATGATAGAAAAGATGCTATCTCTTTGTATACATGATAGCATAAGTAAATGAATTGATGTTCATTTTTTTTGGATAAGGTTTGTTTGTTTTTGCCAATGATAAGCTGCAAGGGGGAGGGCAAGGTTCATTGGGCTTCTACCTCCCATTCTGTATTAATCTACTACTGCTACTGATTTGATGATTTGTTCCACCTTTAGTTACCTCTTTGATGGTCTTAGAAAATTGTCCATTCCTGTGTTTCCCAGCATAGTATAGTACCCTTGACATATTGGGCTTACCTTCTGGATTATATTTTTCATATGATGATTTTGGTTTGATTACATCATATGCAGGCAGTTCATTCAGGTGCAGATCTTGAATCTGCTATTTCAAATTGTATGGGCTACAAATCTGAGGTAACAAGAGAGATAATGTTTCCCAGGGCATGTCTTTTTTCTTCTATCTCGAGATTTTCATGCAATTGATTTGCACTTAATTGTTCCTCAGGGTCAGGGCTTCATGGTTGGGGTACAGATAAATCCAGTGCCGAGTTTGCCTGCTGGTTTTCCAGTAATGTTTATTAATTCTTTATAAATCAGTTTGTGACGCTGTTATGACTTCTGAAATATAACAAATATTTATTTGATCTATCACAACCAGGGATTACTTGAGTTTGTCATGGAGCACGTTGAAGATAAGAATGTTGAACCACTTCTTGAGGTATATGCTACCTTAATATAATCAATAATACTTTTTTGTTTATATTGAAATTATATAATTTATGTATGAGAAAAGGAAAAAGTGAGATATTTAATTAATGAATAATGTGAAAATGGTTATTGATTTGATATGCTTGTTTCTTTTCAATAGGGATTGCTTGAGGCTCGTCAGGAACTCCGACCATCACTCAGTAAATCCCAAAGTCGTCTGAAAGATCTTATATTTTTGGATGTTGCTCTTGATTCTACCGTTAGAACAGCAGTGGAAAGGGGTTATGAGGAATTAAACAATGCTTCACCTGAGGTAATTCCCTGTTTTGGGTGTCTAATTGTTTTTAAATGTTGCTTACTGAATTTTTTTATGTTGATATATATTATTTTAAATCAAATTCTGTTACACTGGTGTGTGGACTTTGCAGAAAATAATGTACTTCATTTCCTTGGTTCTTGAAAATCTTGCACTTTCATCGGATGACAATGAAGATCTTATCTACTGTTTGAAGGTATAGCGATTAGTCCATTTTTGTTTAGTACTCACTAGTTGGGTTATTTCAAAATCCAGACCCAGGCTTATAAAGCCTGTACATGTGGTATGTCATCTGAAAATGTTTTCACTAACAACGAAGACTTGGGTTGTGCGCTGCTTTAAACTGTTGTTTTAAATGCAAACTGAATTTAATTGTTGCGGCAAAGTAGCAGTCATTAGTATAAAATTGCAAATTCATCTCATGACCTCGTTATTTAGGATGTGTTTGCAATAACTGAGAAAATTAAATTATTTCAGAAATCAATTATATGTATAATTGATTATAATCAAAATCAGTTTTATTTGTGTAAGTTTGCTCAGAACTGGTTTTAAGATAATTTATTTCATTTGGATATGAGGAAAACAGTATGTATATGAAGCTGAAATGGAAAAACATTGTTGAAAAATAATCATGTGACAATTTATCATATTCATAAAATCAGTTTTTTTTTGGATCTGTTTACAAATATCAGCTGTTATCCTTAAAATAACATACAGTTGAAATTGCAAATATTTTTTTATCCCAAAAAGAACTGAAATATTTAAACTTAATCTTTCCCAAACATGCTCTGACAGTTGTTAATTGTCCAATTATTATTATTTTTTATCTTGGTCAGTGTCACTGTTCTTATGGATTATAATTTACAGTAATGTGGCTAAACAATGTGGAAAGTTCTTTCAACAACATTTGTTTTTAAATACTCATTCCCCATTAATTTGAGGATCGAGTTTGTTTTGTGTGAAATTAAGCTTCTTAAATCTGATATAAAGTCTCATAACAATACAAGAAAACCACAGATGCTGTTCCAGTATTGGCGCTAAATAGTGTCTCTGGTCTTTAGATGTTCTTGCTCTATTTATTTAGACAAAAGAAAATATCCATTAATATTTCTTTGTTTTCTTTTGAAGGGATGGGATCTCGCCTTAAGCATGTGCAAGAGTAATGATACTCATTGGGCATTGTATGCTAAATCAGTCCTTGACAGAACCCGCCTTGCACTCACAAACAAGGCTCAATTATACCAGGAAATTCTGCAACCATCGGCAGTATACCTTGGATCACGGCTTGGTGTCGACCAATGGGCTGTATGTATTTTTTGGTTTGTTTTGTTTTCTATCTTTCTTTTTCCCTTTGTTTGTCTCTTGAAAATCTCCTGCTGCAGGTGGAAATATTTACTGAAGAAATCATCCGTGCTGGATCTGCAGCCTCTTTATCTACTCTTCTAAATCGACTGGATCCTGTACTCCGAAAGACGGCTAATCTTGGAAGGTTGAATTGATCATGCTTGTTCCTGATTTCATCTTCAATATAATATAGTCAACAGGCTAGATCATACATCATCATTCTATTGTTTGGATTATTATAACTTTCTAATCCAATTATAATTCTCTCAAACAGCTGGCAAGTTATTAGCCCAGTTGAAACTGTTGGATATGTTGAGGTTGTAGATGAGTTGCTTGCTGTTCAAAACAAATCATATGAGCGACCTACAATTTTGATAGCCAAGAGTGTAAAAGGAGAGGAAGAAATTCCAGATGGTACAGTTGCTGTCCTGACACCAGATATGCCTGATGTCCTATCTCATGTTTCTGTTCGAGCAAGAAATAGCAAGGTATCATCATGGTTTGGGTAGCCAGACTATTTTGCTTATATTAAGGCTACTATTATTAAATCATGTACCTGTGTTTCATGTTCAATTTGACACTAGATCAGTGTATCCATAGTCAAATAGCATACAGTCACTCTTTAACTATGATGTATGCTCCTTCAGTAAATTAACATACTCCAACAGCAGTTATATTGAAATAATTTACCTTCCTTATCAGCTGATTCAAAATTTGATTACCATTAAATTCAGCATCCAATCATTGAAATTCGGTGATATTGTTAGAGTTGATAATGTAAACAAAAGGGTTTTCTGGGAAATTCAAGGAAAGTTGTATCGAAGGCCCAGGATTTGGAAGGTGTATACATAAAGGTCAAAATCTGCTGGAATTTGTATTGACGCTGTGGGGAGTCAGTTACTCCTTAATAGGCTAATGCGGATATTCACATTGTGAGACCCAGTTATTAGATGTAGAGGTGGGTAGAATGGGGGAGTTTGAATGTTGATAGCAATTTTTTGTCATAGGCTAGGGCAGAGAATTCCTTCTATATGACTTCTCAGCATCCGGGGAGTGAAAGAGAGTTCACAAATCGTTTCTTATTTCAGTAATTTTATTCATTTTTTCTCTCGTGGCTTGGGTTTCTACCAGAATTGATATGAAGTGCAAATTTAGACTTGACCAATTTTTAAGATTTGATTACAAGACTTGACATGCTTCTTCAGCTAACCTGTTACAGAGTGCAATGTCTATTAATCCAAGACATAAAATAAAATATAGTTATAATATTTATCTTGCGGTTTTTTAACCAAGCACAATCAGTTGTGAGCCATGTAGTCGACTTCATCACGTGGGATAAGGTTGTTGTTGTTGTTATATCATATAGTCAATTTCATCACTGAGATAAGGTTGTTGTTGTTATATCATATAGTCAATTTCATCACTGGGATAAGGTTGTTGTTGTTGTTGTTATATCATATTTACCATCCTTATGATAAGATATTTGTTGCTGAGAAGATTTTGGTATGCAATGGCTGTCAAATGCTGAAGTTTTGAGTTTTCCAGGTGTGTTTTGCTACATGCTTTGATCCCAATATTCTTGCTAATCTCCAAGAAAATAAAGGAAAGCTTTTGCGCTTAAAGCCTACATCTGCCGATGTAGTTTATAGGTAACATTGCTTCTGCTTTAGATTAAAGTCCTAAAGATGTTTAAATGCCTGTGTTAAAATATTCACTTCACCTCCTAATGCTCAACCTGAATTGCTGTGTTTTATTTCCTTTCTTATACGATTTTTCTTTATTTTGTGGCATTTCTTACAGTCAGGTCAAGGAGGGGGAGTTTAGCGATGACAAATCAACTCACCTGAAAGATGTTGCTTCGGTGCCACCCATATCTCTGGCGAGAAAGAAGTTTAGTGGTAGATATGCTGTCTCATCCGAAGAATTCACTGGTGAAATGGTTAGGTTTCAAAATGCACCACATGTGTCAGTATACATATGCATTTTTCTTATACATATTTCCTTCAGAATAACTTGCTTAAGGTTATATTCCCAGGTTGGAGCTAAATCTCGGAATATCGCTTATTTAAAGGGGAAAGTAGCTTCTTGGATTGGAATTCCTACCTCAGTTGCCATACCATTTGGAGTTTTTGAACATGTTCTTTCTGATAAATCAAATCAGGTTCTATATACTATCTTTTTGCCCATATGTTTTCATGTTGCTTAATGACCTGTGCAGCTCCTATTTTGTGGGTATAGTGGATTTTCCATGTATATCAATTAGTGGGATTTTTTAATAATTGAATTGGGATTTGGAATACACACACATTGGCTTCTGATTCTGGCTTTTTTGAATTGCTAAACCTATCGTATTTGATCCATGGTAGTTGTCAATTTGTATACAAAAAGATCGGTAACTCTTAAATCTTAATGGGTGCATATATTTGAATGTGAACTTTAAGGTTCTAAATTCAATTTTCATACAATTTATGATGACTGAATCTTTCTTAATACATTTCAAGTGCTCTACCCTTTAAAAAATGAAGTTTCCCCACTTCATGTTGCAGTTAGTGGTTGTTTATAACCTAGGAGTTAAGTTGAGGTTATGGCAGAGGCAAAGTCTTATACTAAATAAAGCATAGTAGTCCATAGGATTAACTCAGACTGTGTAACTGCATGGTTGACATCTATGGCTTATCTCATTTTTCATTTACTTTATGCTAGTCTTTCCTGTAGTCTAATGAAATATTGGACTGCATATTAACCAACAGGCAGTGGCTGAGAGGGTCGATATTTTGAAAAAGAAGCTAGTTGAGGGGGACTTCAGTGTTCTCAAAGAGATTCGCGAAACAGTTTTACAGTTGAATGCACCACCCCAGTTGGTATGTTTCTTTTAGTGTCGGCTTAACTTTAACATGATACAATAAACAGTTATTTATCTTGATTCTTATTGTTGCGTTTAGTATCAAAAGGGCCACTACAATGAATATGGAAACTCGTGGCATGATTTGAGTTATGTAACTAACACCACTTAACAGGACAAGGTTTTTCTTGATGGTTATATAATATGAAGTAATATTACAGGGTTTTCGTGTAATCAGAGTACAGTTTTCTGGTATTTCTTGTATGTCAAACCCTAAACAACTCCATGTAAGTGATGTGGAGTCTCGCAGATGAAGCCAATGAATTTATACATTAACTATATTCAGGTTGAGGAGTTGAAAACTAAAATGAAGAGTTCTGGAATGCCTTGGCCGGGTGATGAAGGTGAACAGCGATGGGAACAAGCTTGGAAGGCTATAAAAAAGGTTTAGACTTCTCTCCTTGTTTGCATGAACTAGGTTCGATATATCTTATGCTATGCTTGGAAGCCAATATTTAAGTTTTTTTTCTTCATTTTCATATCACGTACTCTTCAAATGATGCCTTCTGGAAATTATGTCCTATGCTTTTCCCCTTAATCATTTAACGTTATTTTTCATGATTTTGTTTCTTACAATCGTGAATTTATTGGCTCCTGGATATTCAAGAGATAGAAATTCTTAATATGATGCATTGTATTAGTGTAAGTTTGTACCTTTGATTTCCTTTTTCTCGTGCAATTTTATTCACAATCAACTATCCACTGATTTTCCTCGTTCCTCCTTTATTTTTCTAAAATCCCCCAAGTTGTTGCACCTGAACATGTTAGCAATATACAGTCAAAATAAATATATTCCAAAATACCCATGGTAGATATGTAGTTTAACTTATTTCGAATTTTAGTGAAAAAACCTTAATCATACTTGTGTATAATACTATTTTAGTGGTCATGGATCAATATTATTTATTTGTTTGATTCACAAAAGGTGTGGGGCTCCAAGTGGAATGAAAGGGCATACTTCAGCACAAGAAAAGTGAAACTCGACCACGAATATCTTTCCATGGCTGTCCTTGTACAGGAGGTTGTAAATGCTGATTATGCTTTTGTCATCCACACAACTAATCCGTCGTCTGGGGATTCTTCAGAAATATATGCTGAGGTATGTTTAATGATGTCATGTTTTCTCCTATTCTTCTGCTCATTTAAGGAAACATATTCACTATTGAATAGAGAAGGGAAAGAAGCTATTTTAACTCTGGTACTCTTTCGATATAGGTGGTAAAGGGACTCGGAGAAACACTGGTTGGAGCTTATCCTGGTCGTGCTTTGAGTTTTATCTGCAAAAAGAGTGATTTGAACTCTCCTCAGGTACTTCTACAATATCGTTTTGTTTTAGTAGTGTATGCTTAATGCCCTAGTTATCATTCTTTTGTTGACTATGTCAAATAACATGATTATGGACATATGATCTTTGACTTTTTCCTTATTTTGCTAATTTTTTTGGGCTTCCTTAGGTCTTGGGTTATCCTAGCAAACCTGTCGGCCTATTTATAAGACGGTCAATTATTTTTCGATCTGATTCCAATGGTGAAGATCTTGAAGGTTATGCTGGTGCGGGTCTTTATGACAGGTGAACTTTGACTACTCTTCATCGATGATCATCTTCCATATAAACTGTTTGGATTTACTTTTATAAGAAAGTAAACTGTTTGGAAGATTACTTGTCGTGTGAACTTTGAATTAATTATTTTCCAATTCCATTTCATGCTTTCTGACAGCAGTATACTGAATTTCCTTTCTGAACAGTGTGCCAATGGATGAAGAGGAGAAGGTGGTGCTTGATTACTCATCAGACCAACTGATCCTTGATGGTAGTTTTCGCAAGTCAATCTTGTCAAACATTGCCCGTGCAGGAAATGAAATTGAAGGGTTGTATGGCTCTCCTCAGGACATTGAAGGTGTCATCAAGGACGGAAAAGTCTATGTTGTCCAGACCAGACCACAAATGTAGACTTCTATCACCCATATCTTCTAAAGCCACCTACCTCAACTTTGATCATCCCCGTGCAATATGGTGTTTCAAACATGCCCGTGGCAGCTTCTGCGAGTTGAAGATTTAAACCTGCGGATTACCAAAATTGGCTTTATAGATTTAATACATGTGATATATTAAAATTTTAATGAATAATATATATAACTGTATAAACATAGAATAATGTCAGTTAAGAAAAAATTAAATGGTCTTCTTCTTTTTTCGTACCATATATTATATCTAGAGCTACTTCTTAATCAAGTTTGTATTTTACTTGAGGTGTATGGACCGTGGTCAGGTTAATAATATTTCCACATTTATATTCAAAGCACCTTTTTAAATTTTGCACTAGTTAAAATCATTAGTCTATTATTAGTTCATCCGAGATAACGAGTCTTCTTTTTGAGTATAGAAGTTAGATATGTTCACTTTTAGAGTTGTATAATGCAATTTTCAAGTTATCAGGGGGAATTATTAATTGAGGATGGATATTCAGTTTTGCTATGTGGCTCCTGTGTGCAAAATGCAAATATAAAGTAAGGAACTCTACTTCGTTTCACCTGACCTGGTAAGATTCGTTATCTTTAAATAAAGAGGTGATATAATCTGTTTGTATGTCTATAAATATAAATCTCATCTATTAAGGATGAAAATCCCATTTATCACAAGTAATTATATAACTAATTTTATTAGTTGACTTTGTGATTGGCTTGTTTATTTGTAACTAATTTTTCTTCCTTTTTCTTATATTTTTTATGGCAACATATTAAAGAATGAGGATTTATTCATTTTAATGAGATTCAATTTTTCTCTCGTATTCCTTTTTCTCTTCTACTGTCACGTGGTGCAGAATGCTAATATGGTATTAGAGTTGGTCATTATTTACAATTCTGATTGTGATCCTTACTCGTTTGTTTTTGTTCTTGTTCAGTTTTATCTTTGATTTTTGTTCTTCAAGTTTTCTTGAGCATCTTCATCCATGGAAATTATAAATCAAAACCTAGACCACCTTACAAATCCATCAAATCCTTATTACCTCAACCCAAACGAAAATCCTGCTATGGTATTGGTTCCTTCTTTGTTAACAGAAAAATTATCATGAGTGGGCAAGATCTATCTATGCAAACACCGCTTAGATCAAAGAGTAAACTGCAGTTTGTTGAAGGAAGTCTTCCTTCTCCACCTGCTAGAGATCTTATGCATGAAACATGGCATCGTTGCAATCAAATGGTGGTTTCTTGTCTTCGTAGTGCGATGACAATTCCTATTGCTAAATATGTTCTCTAGATGGATCTAGCAGTTGATGTATGGAATGATGTTCGTAACAAATTTTTGCAAGGAGATAAATTTCGTATTGCAACCTTGCAAGAAGAGATCCATGGATTAAAAGTAAGAAAATATGACTGTATTGGAATATTGCACAAGATTGAAGACTTTTGGGAGGAACAAGAGATGTTTGAACCATTGCCTCAATGTTACTCGTACTAAAACCTATCGAACCATAAGTTATGTTATAAGATTCTTGCATGGTCTTAGTGAATAATATAGTCAAGTGCGATCTCAGATTATGTTGATGGATACAATGCCATTAATCACACGTGTGTTCTGTTGTTGTTCATTAAATGGGGAGTTTGGAACACCACTTCTTATCGATTACAATGATAACAACAAGATTTTAATCGATGTTATGGCTAATTAACGTAAGGACTTTTCAAATGATCAGCAAACTTCGGAGGAATGAATGGAAGAGGAAGAGGTGGTTTTAGATGAAGAAACGGAAGAGGCAATGGTTCAAGAATCTGCACATACTGTGGCAAAGATGACCATACTGTCGACACATTTTATCAGAAACATGGTTTTCCATTGGGTTCTAAGTTCGAACAAGGAACAATAAAGTCTGCTAATATGGCTGAAGTTGTGAATACTCAAGAAGAACTTGTTCTGTCTAAATTTAATTCATTAGATTTTAAGTTTCAAATTATGCAAGAACAACACAACAACTTAATGGCTTTTATCAAAGACCCATTCATTTCTCATACTCATGCTTCAAACCATATGAATACTTCTCAAATCAATTAAGCCAATTCAGGTATGAGCTATGACACTGGGTATTAGACATAGGGGTCACAAATTATATATGTCATAATAAAAGTATTTTCTACTTTATTCATAATATTTCTCTCATATTGGTTTCTTTATCTAGTGGAAATCAATTAAGTGATAATTTGGTATGATTCAAATCTCTCCTCTTCTCAAGTGGGTTTGCATATGTAGTTCGACCTTTCGACCTTGAGATGGATTTATGGGATGTGTATCAGTTTGTTTCTGTTGATTTGAAAGGAAATGCTAAAGGAAAAAATAAGAAGGGAAGGACAAAGAGCATCTCTGCAAAAGGAAGGGATTTGAAGGGAAAGCCAGGTCATTTTTGTAAATTTACATTATTGTCCTCTTTCACTGCCTAGTTGTATTCACTCACTCATGCATTTGTTTTATTATCTTCTTTTCATTGTGCTTTCACATGCAAAGAAACTGAGAACGTTAGAGTCTGAAGCACCTGTTGAATCTTTGGTTATAAATTGTGCTACGCATTCAGTGGAGTGTCAAATTGTAAGTGGCTTTCTTCACCGTCAAAAGCGGTGGGTGTTGGTGTAGGAAGTGTCGTTGCTGGTGGAACCGGTGGGTGTTGGTGCAGGAAGCGTTCGTGGTGCTGGTGCAGGGAGCGTTGTTCGTGGTGCTGGTGCTCGTGTAGGAAGCGTTGTTCGTGGTGCTGGTGCTCGTGTAGGAAGCGTTATTCGTGGTGTTGGTACTGGTGCAGGAAGGAAGCGTCGTTTGTGATTTGCTAGTGCTGGTACAGGAAGGAAACGTTGTTCGTGATTTACTAGTGCTGTTGCAGGAAGGGCGGTTCGTGGTGTGTTGGTGATGGTGCCGAAAGCACAGGTTGTGGTGTTTTGGTACAACAAACACATGCTGTGTACAAAAATTCTAGATTTGATGTCTTACATGTGTGACTATTTTATTACTATAATTGATTACAGTAGGTTGATCATCAATTACGTTATAGTATTTCTTTTATTTAATTGATTAAGTTAGTTTTATATATTGTATTAAGGTTTCTGTAGGTTATTTAAGATTATTATATATATTGGTGCTGATGATTGTTTTGAAAGATATAGAAA
>Ga0123340_1000755_pt1 | contig 23868 bp, 11 predicted proteins | sample SirMexnodulemix_FD_89961 | JGI IMG/M metagenome (GOLD analysis project Ga0123340, IMG submission 89961) | Root nodule microbial communities of legume samples collected from Mexico - Siratro Mexico nodule mix | ecosystem: Host-associated > Plants > Roots > Nodule | place: Mexico: Nepantla...
ACAACCTTCATGTTGTTTTGTTTTTTGGTGTGGTTTTTTTTTTTTTTTTTTTTTATTTTTTTTTTTTTTTTTTTTTTTTTTTTTTTTTTTTTTTTTTTTTTTTTTTTTTTTTTTTTTTTTGTTTTTTTTTTTTTTTTTTTTTGTGGGTAGGACTTTTAGTTTGGTGTGAAAGAGTTGTGTTTTCCTATTTTGTTTTGTCAGTTGGTGTTTGATTGTTTTTTTTTTTTTTTTTTTTTTCTGTAGGATGTTTTTGGGTAGGAGACTTTCTAACTTGCAGTGGATGGCTATTGTGCTGTTGGCTGTCGGGACAACCACTAGTCAGGTGTCAAAGACTTGAGTCTCACAAATTTGGTTTTGTGATTTTGAAGTTATTTCTATAAGAAGTTATCTACTATGGTTTATGCATTGTTTGATATGGATTATGAATATCTAGTTCCAACGTTTGTACAGGCTTGTGTATCTGTGATGCAATACGTCTGGATATATTTTATTTGTCATTTATTTATGTGACACTCTCATAAGGTCATTTTCACACAGCAAAATGATTCCTTTGTTGTTTCTTTTTGGAGATGCCTCACTTGCACTACTTCTACCTGATCCTTTTCACCTTCTAACAATATTTTATTTTTTTTCCCTAAATTACTATGATTTGTGAAACTGCATTCGTGACATGATGTGAGGTCATTACATGCTAAACGTGATTTATTCTGTGATGATTGAAGCATGTTAAGATCCTGATAGCTTCAAATAGTAGTACATTCTTGGATTTAGAAGGTTTCAAATAAATTCAACAAGCTTTGGCTTCCTGTGCTGACATTTGTACGTGGTATCAGAAAGTTTCTATTAATATTCATAGCACGTGTATTTTGGGGAGTGTCTCGTTGGTCATGAGGGAAATGCATTTTGGGGAGGACAAGCAGTCTTCCTAAATAAAAACAAAACAAAACAGAGAAAATGGCTGACGAATCATAAGTGGAACAGATTTATCTCCGTTGCACATTAGTAGGAGAAATTCCCTTGAAACGTCCACTACTACAAGACCTAAGAGACGTAAATAGATAGCATGTGAAAATTATGCAACATTGAAGCATAAATACATCTTTGTTCTGTTCTGTATTTTTTGTTTTTATGGTCAATGGTTTATGTATTAGGTAAATTAGTCATGTGACAGAAATTTTATTTAGAATGACCACTACTGTTTGTTGTTTTAGGTTAGGGGCTGCGGAGAGAATTCCTGTGAGTCCCTTTTCTCAGCACCAATTCAGGGCTACATGTTAGGAGTTCTATCTGCTTGTCTCTCAGCATTAGCTGGAATTTATACCGAGTTCTTGATGAAGAAAAACAACGACAGCTTATACTGGCAGAATATGCAGTTGTACACGTAGGTACTTTTTCTTGATTTTGTCAAATTTCTACAAATCTATAGGCACATTTGTCAGTCTTCTGATCTTTTAAACTGTTTATTTCAGAAGAAACTTTTTCTCCATTTTTTCTCCCTTAGGCTATTAAATGAACGTGGTTATTTTATGTAGCAAGAAACGAGTGCTTTGTTTTCACTTTTTAAGAAGGAGCCGATGGTATATTACTGTTGAATTCATGCAGTTCATCCAATGTAGATACCTCATTCCTAATTCTTTGAACTTGACATTTTTTGCGGTTTTTGTGCTTACTTTTGGAGGTACCGGTTTTATGTGTTGAATAGATTTGGATTTCCACTATTATTGGAATATTTGGTAAAATAAACATGTGGTATCTTTTTTTACCAATTTTTTTTGTATTTCTTTTTTAATTCAGAGGATTTTTATTTCTGCACTGTTCTTTGTTAGAGAGGAATTAATGTTTCTATAAAATCGGAAGAGGTGTCAAGGGATTCTTGAGTTCGTTGTTATGGCACTCTAGGAACAAATATGGATGGTTATCATGGTCGAATATTTTTTAATCATCTACTGAGAGGAATACGCACAAAATGCAATTTTTTTACAGGTTTGGCACACTTTTCAATATGGCTAGACTACTTGTGGATGATTTCAGAGGTGGATTTGAAAATGGGCCGTGGTGGCAACGTATTTTTAATGGATACACTATCACTACCTGGATGGTGGTATTGAATTTAGGGTCTACTGGTCTTTTGGTTTCATGGTTAATGAAACACGCTGACAATATTGTGAAGGTATATCCTTGGACCCTCCTGCCAGCATCCTTTTCTCTTGTGTGTGTTACATACTAAATCTATTTTGTCATAGAACTTGATGCTGAGTTTACATCCAAAGAATAATCTTTTTTCATACAAGGGAAATAATTGTGACGAAGTTAGTAAAGAAGTATAACATCAGAATTGGTATCTGTTTGTTTATATTCTCTCCTAATTATTAGTTGTTTATGCTTTCTTTAGGTCTATTCCACATCAATGGCGATGCTGCTAACAATGATACTTTCACTATTTCTCTTCAACTTCAAACCTACATTGCAGGTAAATTACCGGCCCAAGCAATTCCTATATGTGTAGGCTCCTATTCCACACGTTCTCCTCCCAGCGGAACTCTTAAGTCAAATCAATTTGTTGCGCATAATTTTGTCGGTAGCTGTATTATATGTTGTCAGGCTACAAGTGGTTATTATTTTTTGTTTAATTTTTTCTTCTTTGCAGCTTTTCTTGGGCATTATCATTTGTATGATGTCTCTACACATGTATTTTGCCCCACCAAACATGCTCTTGGATATGCCAGTAACTGTTAAACCAGATGAAGAGAAGCTCATTGAAGTTTCTGTTGCTAGAAGACCACATTCATGATGTTGTATTGACGTCTGAATACAATGCTTCGGTAAATGACATTTATTTTAATTGTGTTTTGTTTTATTTTCTAAATACATCACATCTAACATTGCTACATAATGTGTGTGGTATTAGGAAAATATTTATTTGATATTAAACAAGGCTTTCTTACTTTCTTCCTCGTGTCATGCCGGTCCAGGGTTTTAGTAGTGGAAAGCCACAAATTGCCTCCTGTTCATGAGGTTAAGGTGGTGTATGGTTAGCCCTTCCCAGGCCTAAAAAATGTTGGGAGCCTCATGCATTGGTCCACCCTTTTAACTAGTTCTATCACATTCCTCTTTGTGCTAATTCTACTTTCAAGTTATGATGTATATACGCTTAAGTGGTATTAGAAATATATATGGTCACTAATGTTTGCAAATTGTCCCTGGCTTCGTTAATCTGATAGCCTTGTTATAACTTTTTGTGCCTGTTATTTACAATTGGTAATTTTGGTTGAGTATTTTCTTATTGGTTCTGCAGGTAATTTAATTTGTTCTTTCCCAGGTATTCCTATAAGGCCTATTAAAGTCGATGGTAGAGCAGCAGAATGCTGAATATAGTTCCACGCTGCATTGATTCAGTGACTTCATAGAGCATAGGCATCTTGGGTGGTGTGACTTAAACTCTATATATAGCAAATTCAGAAATCCCTTGTGTTGCCTGTGTTTAAATATCATTGAAAGAGGATATTGAAGGAAAAGATTGTTGAATGAAAGTGAGCAGAATGTGGTTGAGACGGAAATATAATTTTGCCATTGGCTTTTGGCAAGTCTATAACTTCTCTAGCTGGTAGTGACTGATAGGGTCCATTGACACAAAATCACATGAAATCAAACCACCAATGTGGTCCATCATTCTACCTGGTTGATGTACTCACTAAAGAATTCTCCATTAATGAATTTAAATAGAGTTGTTTTACAGTTTGATGCTCATGTCGAGTGCACTCTTTTTTAAACTAGCATACAGAAAGCACATTGATTAGGGGAAATGCATTGTTATATTTCCCTTCAAGTGGTGATTGGGAAGTTTATATGCATCTTTTTAGCTACAACATTTGGCAAAAATGGTCGTTGAGTGGAAGTGAGGTTAATCACATCAACATTCTGTGAATCATAAAAGGAAGGTGAATTAAAAAAAAATCGTAAACATTCAGCATTGATTGGCATTTGTATGATATGTTGAAGGTAAGATCGATGTTTTTTCCTTCTCAATTTAGATGTAATCATTTAATGAGCTTATACGCTCAGACTTGCTGAAAATGAAGTTTTACAATTTAAGAAACCAGTGACAGATTAATGAAGATTGAATAATCTTCAATAAGCGTTCTATTTTTTAGCATCCAATATTAATAGTTGGGCAAGTTATTAGTATAGTAGTAAACGAAATTCAAATTAACAAAAAATAGGAATCCAAGAGTAATTTAAATGTAGGATGGTGATGAGGGGATGCAAGAAAGGCAAAGGATATGGATTGAAGGGTGTAGGGGATGTCTGGGTATCAGTGCATGGTGAGCACATGGTTTGGCTTGTCAAAAACACTGATCATTGCTGTACTTGTGATTAGGGAATAATTAAAAATGGATAGTCAGAATTCTTTTCTACTTTTTCCTTTTTACCTTTATATTTTCTTGATTCTCAAGTCTATCTAATTAATTTTTTTAATTTAACCGTATTCGAAGTTTAGTTTTCTATAATTTGTAAGGTGTAGTTACTCCATCTCTTTCTAAGTTTTGAGTATTTATGTTTGTACTTTTTTTTTTTTTTATCAACAATTGAGCTCTTTGTCTTGTATAAAGTCATTTTTCACCGGATCTAATAAGGGTAGAGCAGTGACTTTCATTAGATAAAAGTATAATCTATTTCAAACACATAGAGTTTATGTATTTACTAGCTAGAATTATATGTCTATAAACTGTAATATTTATAGACTAAATTAGAAATATCGGCTTAGAGTTGTTTATTAATAGGAGAAATAGTCAGCAACAGCAATCTTATCATGGCTATCCTATACATCAGAAAACATTAATAATTATAACTTCTTCACTATAGAAAAGCATACAAAAGATTACATCATGGTTACCCAGGACCATTTTTGAACTTGTCTGAAAAGAAAAAAAAGAATAGGTCTATTTTTCACAAATGGTTTCCATAGAAAATCAGCGATTACATTTTGAGCAAGTAGTTAAGTTATTTTTATTTCAACCCGTCTGTATTTTGTTCATTCTGTTTTCTTAATTTTTTAAAATTCAAATTGTGTTCAATCTCCTTTTTTTATTCATTAATATTATATTATATTATTATTATTATTATTATTATTATTATTATTATTATTATTTGCTTTTATTTCAACAAAATGTCTTTATAATTTTGATCCTGTTCATGGTTCTATACCCAATACAAACCTTACCAGCGTTGATTTTACAACTTTCAGCACTTCGGTAAACAATAAATTATGTTTTTGTCATATAAAAAATAATTTACACTCTTAATTTTAAATATTACGCTGTGCACAATTTTTAAATCGAAAACTTAACTACTATATGTATATTACTTTTATAATAGTCACTTTAACTTTTTTTCATTTAATTAATAGTAAAAATAATATATAAATTTAACTCTAAATGAAAACGCAAATATTTGTAGAAAAGTATAAAAGGAAAAAGTAATCTAAGAAAGACTCCTTTGAAAATTTGAGATGAAATAAAAAAGAAATGTATGTAAAGAAATAAAGGGAGACTAGAGATGATATGATTAGCAGTGTGAGTGAAGTGAAGTGAGTGTTTAGAAAACAAAAAAGCAAGGGCTAAGGAAGGTTGGAACGAAAGCATAAATAATTTTGAATTGATTTGAGGATCATTTTGTTTTTGAAAAAAAGAGTCTTCCCCGCCACCAAACCCTAGCGACCACCGCAAAAATGCCGAGGGAAATTATCACTCTTCAGGTCGGCCAATGTGGGAATCAGATCGGCATGGAGTTCTGGAAGCAACTCTGCCTCGAACACGGTATCAGCAAAGACGGCATCCTTGAAGACTTCGCCACTCAGGTCCAATTTCAAATCTCCATTTTTGGTTCGCTCTTTCAAAACACCGTGCCTTCGTTCTTAGCCTAATGCCCTCATGTTAGATATTTACTCAATTTCGCCATCTTAACATTTATCTCACTTCTCCAGGATCCACCTCTTGGACTCTGTTGAAGTTTTGTTAATTCTGGACTTGGGAGTAGTGCCCTTTTTTCTTGTTATGGATATAAGTATATTTTTTTGTTTCTGTTCTCTTAAGTTATTTTTAAAATGGGGAACTAGGGATTATCTTTTTTTTTTTTTTTCGTGTCTTACTGTGGCTGGTTTGCTAAGTTGGTAGCTGCAGTAAGTACTCAAAAATTGTTTCTGCTGAAGGTTTCTTGCTTCCGCTGTTATGTGAACTTGATTTAACTATGAATTTTGATTAGTGGGCGATGAATTATTAGAAGCAATCAATTAGTATGCACCCTTACGCTGTCTTGTGATTGGTGGCGATTAGTTCTGCATTTGCTTATTCTAGTCAGAATGCTGCAGGGAGGTGATCGGAAAGACGTGTTCTTCTACCAAGCTGACGATCAGCATTATATACCACGAGCTCTCCTGATTGACTTGGAGCCAAGAGTGATTAATGGAATTCAAAATAGTGACTACCGAAATCTGTACAATCATGAGAACATTTTTGTCTCGGATCATGGAGGTGGTGCAGGAAACAATTGGGCCAGTGGATATGATCAGGTTTGTTACTGCTTACTGGAGCATTTTGTAATTAAGATTTGCTAACCATTCGTTTGCTTTGTGTCTTTGTTACTTCCAATAACCTTCTCAATACTTAGCAATAAATTATTGTAAACTTGTGTCTTGGTCGTCAGAGTCCCTGGTTGTTTTAAGGTTACAACATCAATTCTTGCACTTTTCCAATGAAGGACATACATTCCAATGTCTGTGATGTTTATTGAAGCACAAACTGACACTAGATTATTGTTTAAAGATATTGCTTTACAAATCATGTAATGTTGTTGGCCACATCTAGACATGTATAACATTGATTTTGTTTTCTAGAACTAGAGAGGTCAGATGGTTTGACCTGATGCTGTCGGCCTTATACATAAGCAGTTTACACTGAACTTGATTTACGCTTTTCCAACAACTTTACAAATGATAATCCTAGGAATCATTTCGACTGTTCCTAAACATTTGGAAGATCTTGGTATGCAATATCCTATAAGTGGTAAAGTTGTTTAACTAATACGGTTGTTAATATCTGTCCAGGGACAACATGTTGAAGAAGAAATAATGGACATGATTGACAGAGAAGCAGATGGCAGTGACAGTCTTGAGGGGTTTGTTCTATGTCATTCAATTGCTGGAGGAACAGGCTCAGGTGTCTTTTCCTCTCATCTTTTCTTCAGTGTCCCCTCTTCCTATTTGAGCATTTGTTTATTGGCTACATCTGAAAAAGTGAAAGATTTGTTAATTGATCGACTAAATTTGCACCTGCTTCATACACTTAATTCAACTAAACATTCAATTAATTGTACACTTAAGAGAGGAAATTGAACAGTCCACCTTTTAGCTTATCTCGGGCTAAAATTGCTTATAATACAGTGGTTGGGTATCCTATTTACCTTTGAAATTTCTACATGTACAAGATGAAAGTTTTTGGAGATTGCTCAAGTATACCTCACCTGTAGTTTTATTACAATTATTTTTTAATTTCTCTCGTGTATTGTGTACATTTTCTTTCTTGTATGAAGGTATGGGCTCATACTTGTTGGAGACTCTGAATGACCGTTACAGCAAAAAGCTAGTTCAGACATACAGTGTGTTTCCTAACCAAATGGAGACAAGTGATGTGGTGGTCCAGCCATACAATTCACTTTTGACACTCAAGAGACTGACACTTAATGCTGACTGTGTTGTAGTTCTTGACAATACTGCACTAAATAGAATTGCTGTGGAACGGCTTCATTTATCTAACCCTACATTTGCTCAAACCAATTCCTTAGTTTCTACTGTTATGTCTGCAAGTACAACAACTCTTCGTTATCCAGGGTACATGAATAATGACTTGGTTGGCCTTCTTGCCTCTTTGATTCCAACACCAAGATGCCATTTCCTAATGACAGGATATACGCCGTTGACAGTGGAACGTCAGGTGAGATAGCTGTCATTCTTTCCAAAAAAAAAAAAAACGATTTTGGAGCTTCAAAGTTTTCACACAATTTTGTGTCTTAAGCATGTGAAGATCAGCAAAGAGATTATGAATTAATCTCTCTTTCTTCCCCCGTGTTTTACTCTCTTGTAATCTGACTGGTAGCATTGATCATGAATGTGATTTTTCCTATAACACTTTCCAGAGAAATATTGAAAAAATTGATGATATTTCTTTGCAGGCTAATGTAATTCGTAAGACTACTGTACTTGACGTTATGAGAAGACTTCTACAGGTATTATGACTTCCTCAACAGTTAAGCTTCAAAGTGAATGGCCATGTTGTCTACTGACAGTTATATTCATGGCAGGCAAAGAATATTATGGTTTCTTCCTATGCTCGGACCAAAGATGCTAGTCAAGCAAAATACATATCAATACTGAATATCATCCAAGGAGAGGTAGATCCAACTCAGGTAAGCAGAATAATTTTGCAGTACTGTTGACACTTCTGAAATTCCCTGTTTTCTGAATTGAAACTATGTTACAAATAGAAGATCATCTTGACAGCTATTTGCTAACTGTTTGCTTAGCCCTGTTGTGTAATCTATGTTTTTAATACAAATAGACATAATTATGTGTAACTGGTGCTACAGTTTTGTAGGTGAAGTGGTAAGTTCCTGTTTCTATTTAAATTAAATGTTTTGCTTCTTCCGTGGTAGGAACTGATAGGGACAGTAATGACACTTATGTGTAGAAAACGGCCGCATTGGAAATTAGTTCTGTATTCTGTATTACAAACTTCAAGATGACGGTTGTCTGCAGAAAATAACTGCCAGTAGTTAGTTTTGTATTAGAGACTGCTGGATATAAATTTCGTGTATATTGCTGAATGGGGATTGTGTAATCAGGTGTATCGAGTTATTTAAAGAATAGAGACTACTCTCTGTAGGAGACTTCCGCCTCTGATACAGCAAGTCTATTGCTGTAATGTGTGTGATCTCAATGTTCAATATCATCTTTTATACTTTTATCACTTGATGTTCTATCATTCCATCAGATACAATCTTAAACAATTCTATACTTTAATAAAAATACATTGAAAAATTAAAAGTATTTCTTCAACAAAAATTATATTAACCTTTCTCTGGTTGGGAGAGAATTTGTAGTTTTGTACTGATTTGTGTATTTTTGTGAGTTTTTCATCAAGTTACCGCTTGCCAAGATTGATTTGTGATCATGAAGTATCATATATATCTAGTACGTATGTATGTATGTATTTGAACAAAGCTATTATACTATGTCGTGATTTTATCTTTCTCCGTGGATTTAGGTTCATGAAAGTTTGCAGAGGATACGTGAAAGAAAACTAGTTAACTTTATTGAGTGGGGTCCTGCAAGTATTCAGGTCTGCACTAATTAAAGTGGTGTTTGGGTAATTTCTCTTCTTTATATTGAGTTTCATGACAATCTGATATTTCTTTATTCCTGCATGTCTGGTAGGTTGCTCTATCAAGGAAGTCTCCATATGTTCAAACTGCACATAGGGTGGGACTCTCATCCTTTTTCTTTCAGTCTTTTGATGCTTGTCGTACTTCTCTACTTTTTTACCTTATTATATTGGAGAAAGATCGATATACATAATGTTTTTTAAGAAATGGTTTTCGTTCTGAGGTTAAAAACACGAAATTGGGTTATGAAATAACCTATAGGTGCTTCATTTGGTAGGTCAGTGGCCTTATGCTGGCTAGCCATACTAGCATTCGTCACCTTTTCAGTAAAACTCTGAGCCAGTATGAGAAGTTGAGAAAGAAAAAGCCTTTATTGACGCCTACAGGAAGTTCCCAATGTTTGCCGTAAGTGTGACAGTTTCATATGCATAATCTGATATAAATATGCAGCTGTTAAATACTTCTCTGGCCGGTAGCATCTTCACCTAATACTTGACATATCATGTGACGACTGACATCAATAAAAAAATGGACAGGATAATGACCTCTCAGAATTTGATGAATCAAGGGACGTCATTGAGAGTTTGGTTGAGGAATATAAGGCCTGTGAGTCTCCAGATTATATCAAATCGGGAATGGAGGTAGGTTCTCTGCAACCCTTTTACCATTTTAAGCACATCTTGCGAACTGCTAATTTTTACCCTCTGGTTTAGGATCCAAACAACATGCTAACGGGAGAAGGCAACGCTACTGGATCATTGGATCCAGCATCAGTAGCGTGAAAAAAAACCTTGTAAGCAATGATTAGGCCATAATTTACGCTCTAAGTTTCTGGATTTGGTTTTACTTTCCTTCTCTACAAAGATAAATAAGACATCCACTTTTTATAAATTTAAGTTCTCATTTTTGGACATAAGAATATCTCTTAATTTTTTTTCTCCTTGTGACATGTGACTTTACCGTTATTTAACACTTATTTTTTATATTTTTAAAATCCTCGAATTATTAATTGCAATGTTATTTTTTGCATTGAAGTTTCTGTTATTCCTCCTTCAAATATCCACTTTTTTTTTAAATCCACAGTTTTTACTATTTTATATTAAAATATATTTTTTCTTCTTAAAAATTAAATACTTATATTTTCATCTTTAAAGAAAAATTATTTCTTTCCTCTAAATATTTTGATTTGTGTATTTAGATTATTGTGCACGTGTCTTGTAATTTTAAGTATCTATTTATACTTTAAAAAAATTACATATCAATGTTTTGCCACTTGACTGGAAAATGAAGGTTGAAATTGAATGTTAAATCTGGTTACCTTAAAATGCCCACCTCCTAGGTTTAATCAGCCAAGAGCAATCTTTTAGTGCTTGGTGCAGAAATGCGCTGTCTTTTGAGTCTGTTTTCTATAGAAATAAAACTTTCTTTTACATGTTATTTTCTCCAATCTGCCTTCCTCATCTGTCCATCTTTTCTCTCCCCGTCTGCCGTGGTTTTTGGAACATCCGAATACTATCATGGTGATTATGTTTGCATATTACATTTTGCATAATTTTACATGTAATCTAATAATAGAAATTTACTCTTATGTTAAACAATATATTAGATGTTCAAATAAAATTATGGGATGATGTTAAGGGATTCTAGTTCATTTGATTGAGCAGGGTGTTGTAAATCTCCTTATGCATATTCAATTCCTAAGCTGCGATGATGGGTCAAGTAATTCTTAAATTATATAAATATTTGTGCATTTGGTGGACTTTATGAGATCTTTCACGCATCCCTCGAACAATACATGTTCTGGTGATTCAATGTAATAACTTCTATTGTCTTATTACTCCAATTTGCTAATCATCTTTTTCGAGTTTCGACGTAGAAAATAGGAATTTTACAGTAATAATTTCTAAATATATCGAGTTTAAATTTAAATATATGACCCAGTGACAATGAAACTTTATGCTGTCAGTGGCCAAGAAAGTGTCACGTCACAGTAACACTAATTTTTCAATTGAAGTCCAATATTTTGAGAATTTCTTAAATAGGTAAAAACCACATCTTTAGGGAATCTTTTGAATACTTGATGGAAAAGTGACGAGCCTGAACCAAATCATTGCAGGTACCAGAGGTTTAGCGTAAGAAAGGAAAGGTTTCTGTTTAGGATCAACAAGGTCTCTAATGAAGTTTTCAACTACTTTTGGGTATGAGCTGGTTTGCGGTGTGATTATTCTGGTTTGTATTTGTTTGGTAATGGTTTGTGCCCAAGGGAGATTGAGTACAGAATCTCTCTGTATTGATTCATTTTTAGCAATGTAAATGGATTGTTGGATGGTGATTTAAATGTTGAGAATTAAAGAACCTAGTTTAATTATCTGGATCTGGCGTGTTTGTTTGGTAATCTTGTCGTTGCTTTAGCATGAATCTTGAAATATTTCAAATAATGTAGCCATAGATTTTACACCATTCACGTGGTGCAGAGATTCATCTCTTATACGGTCCCCTTTAAATTGCTTTGGATTCTTCAATTATCGACACAGTGACCAGTGGCCTTTGTCCACTAATAAATTAGAGAAAGGGACTTGTTGGGAAAAAAACAAATGAATGGATGCGCTCTAAGACAAGAAAAACTGCATTTGGTAACAGATCAAACAAATGTTGTGCAACGAAAACTCGGTTTACCAACTAAAAGAAAAAAAAAAGCGTTTTAGTATTTAGATAATCCTAATTTCGAACAGAACAAAACTCTAATTGCACTTGTTAAGATGGATGACGAGATCAACGAAAAAATGTGTTGTTAATTAGGGTTGTTAACCAAAATCATTTTTTCCACATTTATTTTTAAAATGTTATTTTTGAAGATTATTTATTTAAAACTGGTTTTATGAGAAATAATTTTATTAAAATCTAAAACAAATTACTAATGTTAATTGAGTTATCGTTTGAATTGTTGTGATGGCCATTTTGATGTAATCTGAACACACAAGGATGTCATTCTTTTGCTTAGGTAAGAGTATTTACAAACGTACGTTTATGGCTTGAGAACGACAACACAAAATGTTCTTACTGAACATCCTGAATAATAAGTTCACATGTGCCCTTATAAGCTTCTCTTTGGGAAAAATAAGTTTATTAATTTTCAGAGGTACATTCTTATATTTTCCGAATTTCTTGCCTTTTGTATTATAATTGACAATAGATTTGTATCAAAACCCGTTTTCTGTCACTAAAGAGATGTTTAGGTGGGAAATGATGATTTGGCACAAGAGGAGAAATTAGAATGAAACAAGGTTATGAGTATCAATTAATGCATGGGAGAACAAATATTGGATGTGGTGTGAGGTTATATTATGATTCATGAACACATGGGATGTTCTCTTCACATGTTCTGTTCACCTTCAGACACGGGATTTAGTCCCTCTTTTCCCATATTCAAACATTTTCTCCATACTTCCTCAAACCACAATCACTAACCTAATAACCCTTCCACACTTAATGAAGATCATTCAACCAATACAACATCTTGTGCCCACCAAACTTTCCATTCAAAATATCAATCAATTCGTGGTCCATCGTATGATAAAACCAAAGCTTTTGATTCCTCTTTCTTTGCACCACATATATTCCATAAGAAATCACACAATTCGAAGTTTTAAGGGGTTTCTATTTCACCATTTTTTTTTATTTAAAGCCTAAACCATAAACTCATTAGCACATACACGATCCTCCCAAATTAATTTTGTCTTATTCAAACTAGATATAACTCTACACATGACTATCCCACCAAAGTTGAGATAAAAATGGAATTGAAATTGAACAAAAATTACAATTCTATATTTTATTTTTTTGTACGACTCAAACATAAGAACTGTAATCCAAACCTTGTAAATAATTCTTAGTTCATAGAAATAGGGATATGTGCTATATTATTCACCTGCAACTGATCCACCAATAAGTTTATATTTATTGTTACAGTTGAATAACATTTTCCCCCTCCTTTTAACTTGTTCTGGTCAAAGTTGTGGAAAACATTGTCGAGAGAATAAAAGGAAGAGAACACAACTAATATTAACTATTCAAATAGTTGACAAATATTTATTCAGTTCCTTGTCAAACCAGTATTGATTGAGTGAGACAATAATTGTCAATTAGTTGTATATAAAAGAATTTTCAAGATATCTTTTTTCTAAGGTTAGACAAAGGAATCCATAGAATTAAAAAGTATATTCTGAATTGTTTTGGCAAACATACGGATAGAAGATTGATTAAGTCTAAAACACAAACATGGCAACAAAATGTAAGAGCAACAAAATAAAAAGAAGAGAAAACAGAAGAAACAAGTAGCACATGGCGTTCTTTGCTCCAATTCAAATTAACACAAGAAAAGATGTGTCATAACAGTTGGTAGGTGGTCCCTTTACAACGAAAGAGAAGGAAGAGACACCCAAATCCCTACAAAGATGCCATGATATTTCATATTTACCTGCTCACATGACACTTCCACTCCTTGCTCACTAACTCTTGTATTATTTCATATAAAAGTGCCTCCATTTCAGTATATATTGAACACACACAAACACATATTAACCTCTTTTTGGTTTTGGTTTTGTGTTATATAAACACACCCAAGTGAGCATTTGAAATCAAAATGGCATTTTTCAAAGCAGCTTCTGAAGTTTTGGCCATCTATACTTTTATCTTTGCCGTTTTTTCACCTGCTGTTCTTGAAGCACAATCCCTTCCCCTTGCACCTGCTCCTGCTCCTTCCAGTGATGGTAATTCTCCCATTCCTAGTTTGACAAACCCTTGAAACATTTTCTCCTTCTGCATGTGAAAGAATCAACAATTTATTGCTACATTTAGTATTGAAATTTGTACATGTCTCTGAGAAACTGCTGTGCTTCATTTCAGTACTAAGTTGAATTTGAGCATTCAGATGTGGAAGTAGTAGAAGTTCGAATGTAATTTAGTTGAGGAGATCTAGATCCAAAGATGGTCCCTGAATTATTTAACATGTACTTTTTCAGCATAATTGTCAGATGTCAAAATGAAATTAATGTGAACAGCACAGTGACACTTGTTTTCCAATTTAGTTAGCATGACATGTTATGACAATAGGTGAAGGTGGTTTTTGTTTTTAGCTGATGTTTTTGTTTGGTTTTTGGGTATTATTGTTCAGGAACTTCAATAGACCAAGGAATTGCATACATACTGATGCTTGTGGCGCTGGTGCTCACGTACCTCATCCACCCCTTCGATGCGTTTTCCCAACAGTTCTGAATGAATTATATATATAAGTAATGTAACTGTTCTTCATAGGAATTGGACATAGTAGGAGCTCGCTGAGGTTGAATTTATTGCGTGGATAAGGATGTTAGTGATTGGTTTTTATTATCCTCTCTTTTTTTTCTTTACTTTTCTCTTCTAACTGTTACCTCTTTGGTTGTTTTTCTTGTTAATGGTGGAAATAGTGTGTTGCATTAGACTATTGTTATTATTATTATACCACAATATAATTTATTTTCGTTAAATAAGTTTCTATCACACTTTATTTCTTTTATATTACACCTTACTGAATCTTCCGGTTTTTGTTTTGTTTCTTTATAGCAATCTCTTATAATTAATTATTATCTAATTTCGATTATCATAATACATATGGTCTTAGTGGTATGTTAATATTTTCTTCATAAACAATAGTTATGATTGGTTAAACTGTGTACATGCCAGAGAATATTGATTGTGATCTAAACTAAGATAGTAGTAAAAAAACAAATAAGTTATTTTTCTTCTCGTTACTATACACAATTTCATTTTTTCTATTATGTAACATCTCGTGATATAATGACATTATATGTTAAACTTTATAGCATAATTTCCTAAAAGAATATTTATAATATATATTCAAATGATTTGATGTGAAAAGTCCGACATACGTGGGTCGAGGGTGATTGACCAAAGAGTATAGTTGGTAAAAAAAATGAGGTTGGTAAAATATTATTACCAAAATGCATGGCTTTGCTTTGAAACAAATTACTGACGTCACATGAAAAATCAGTTACCATGTGTTGAAAATTTTAACCAAAACACACTGTTGGACTCATATTGAATCAAGGAAAAAAATATATATTTTGACACAATTTTTCTAAATTACTTTCATTTCACATTAGCTTTTTATAATAAAACATTATATAATAATAAAATAATAATTTATTTCAGTATCAAATCAATATATTTTATTACTTACTATAATTTTTAAATTAAATAGTTGAATTTAAATTTAAGTAACTTCTTTTAAATTCAAAATTTTATTGAACTCTACTATTAATTTTATTAAAGAATAAAATAGAATTAAGTTCTGGATAAATATAAGGAGAACAAAACATATTAAGTTTTTGTAAGAATTAAACTTAGATTCAATGATATTTAAGGATATAAAAACACGCATTATTCATGTTTTTAAAATAAAAAATATCCATACAAACATGTTATTTAACAATTAATTTGAACTAAAACTAGTTTTGCGAATGTTCATCCAAACACTAAGAAACGTTATCCTTTCCAGTGGCAATTATATAAATTACAGGTTTATTCTATTTTTTTTACTTCATAACTACATGTTGATTCTGTCCATTGATGTTTGTACTAAGATTTTAAAATCTCTCATAATGCATTTACATTTACGTAAGTGTAAGACTAACTTTCTTTTATACCACGCAATAACTTTCAACAGTTAGAAATTTCGGTTCGATATTTTGAGATCAAATTTTAATAAAACTGTTTTAGAAAAAATATTTAAAATTCATAATACCCAATCCTTTAATTTATGATAGTTCAAATCATTAGAATGTAATCTACAATCAAGAATCTGGTAAACCTCAGAACTTCGACAATATTATATAATGTAATTCTTGGATAGTTAGTATTTCGTAAAGAATTTATTTCTGCAAGTGGTATTAGAAACATCACTATTGTTATGTTATTAGAATTCAAACTAATTAATTTGTGCCGTACATAAACAAGTTTTGTTGAACGGTCGATTTTTCCTAGTTTGTATAATGCCAAGTTTAATATTGAGAAAATTTACGTGTTGGATTTTAGAATGAAGCACATCATTCTTCAAAAATGTGTCCCCCTTACACTTGGTCTACCTCGTGAGAGTCTTTCCCTTGAGCACAAGGTTACTCCATGCATTCCAACAAACTCGCATAAATGTTCTCCCTTACTCATTTAAATGTAATTTGTGTTATAAGAATGCACACAAAAAAAGGATCCAAGAAACTCACAAAATAGGAAATGATATATCATTATAAAAAAAACGACCTGTAAATACATTTACATAGTTGTAATACTCAACATTTTCGTACAATTGAATCACTTTAAATGACACTGCTGAAAGTGTGCCTGTTACAACTGATTTAGTCCTAGTTGTTTCATAGTTTATAGAATTTGCTTACGCTGTATTATGTGACATGCCATTGGAGTCAATTCCAGAACTGAACAAAAAATAAAAATACACACGACATACAATTCATAGTTTCGACTGCCAAGTTAACCTCCGACTCGATCAAAACAACCAATGCAAAATATTTTCTCAAATAGTCCGATTTTAGTATTTTCCTTATAAAATTGCCCTAGTTTACAAAAATAATTCTGTCTAAAGAAATGGATCTTCTGAACAAATCTAAACCTATAGAAGTTAATGAATTGGGCTTGTGATAATTCATAAAATACAAAAAAATCGTGTGAATTCGTATTCAATAAAACAAAACCTATTTTCTATGTGCAAGTTAATCAACTTGCTGACAGACTGACTGTCTCAATCTCGTACCATTCGTACAAAGGCACTTATTAACTTTCCTCCTATATATTGCAAATGAAATGATAAAAATATAAACCATACGTATACAAGGGGGACTACGAATGAGTAAGACAATTATACCGTCTGTTCTGTTGCCTCTTGAGCTGAGTTCTTGGAACATCAGGATCATGATTCATTGGGAGTGAGATTGTTCTCTTGGATGTAATTTACTACTAAGTTAACTTTAAAAATGGAGTTAGAAACCTACACCCAAAAAATATATTCTAAGATGAAGTGGGACGTGTATGCTGTATGGCATACTTGACAACTTCGTAAAAGGAGACAACTATGCCAACTGATGGACCAGCACGAAATACGCGAGGACCAACACCTGTAAATAGCCCTCTTAATCCACCATCCCTGTCACAAAAGGTGTTAGTTAGCCCCAAGGTCAGTTAACAAGCGTACGTCCAAAATGTACCTCTAAAGTAATGTTTAGTATCAATAACAAGTGTAGTAAGATGCACATACCTCCAAATCTCAACTAATGTTGTTCTTGTTGTCATCTTTACCGCTCTTTCATGATTTTTCTGTAAAATGCAAATGAGACCATATTTAGAAAGAAAACAAAAAAAAAAAATCAAGTCATCTCAAACTATGTATTTTATGAGTGCAAAGTAATTCAATGTACATTATTCCCCATTGAAATTTAAAAATGGCGATGCCTGCAATGACAACGGTCGATTCTACATTAGGAAACTATCCATGTAAATAAAATTATCTACTGGCAGTTCATTAAAGATTAGACTTGCTGGAAAACCATATCAATGGCCAGTTATAAGACTCTTAAAGTTAATCTAAATTATCAAAAGAGCTTAGTTTAATTTAGCAATACCTAAATATTCTAAATGAGTTGAACTTCCTTAGAATTTTTCATTGAATTTTGAAGCCCAACGTCATATGTTCACAAATAATGACATAAACATGAACAGTTGAAAATATGAACATACAGCAATCCACCCCCTTGCAAGGCACTCGGAAAAAAACATCAAAAGTCAGAAAAAAGTTGTAATAAACTGCATAATATATTTGATATTAAGTATTCTGATTGATTTCTGAGGCTTGGCTTATAGGTTTCAAAAACCAAAACAAAATAGTGACACTGGCTGTTTGATTTAACTCAATAGTTAGTGTGATATTTTCTAAATGATAAATGTCACCTTCTACAAGAACCTAGGTTGATTATTTTTCCTCATGATGCAAGGTCCAAATTTCTGCCTTTTCCTGGCAGTGGTAGGGAGATTAGAGGAATAGAAATTTTATGCACTAAGTCATGGCTTTGAGAAATAACCTCTATTTGTCGTCGAGTTTTTGCCACATCTAGTGGACATGTGACAGCAGATGCCAAAGTTCCTGCAACAAAACCAGCAGTAAAATTTGCTCCAAGAACAGTGGCCGCACTTGCTTCATCACCCACAAGGCCAAGAATTTTTTTCCTACTCTGCAAAATATGCTTGTTAACACATAATGCCTAAACAAAATACAAATGAACCCCTTTTCATTTTGCACATTATATGTAACAAAATCTCACCGGCTCAAGGGTTGACCAGCAAATAGCAGAGAATGGGACATCCCGAGAAAGTTGTGCTCCAAGGCCAGTCCACCAGAAACGGTATCTATGAACTGTTCAAACAATGTAATAAGAAGAATAACAAATACAGGCAACCAAAAGAACACAGACAGCATACAGTCCAACAGAAACTGCAAACTTGGTCATGTACACGAGAAAGGTTTATGAAGAAAAGTTCGCCCAATCAGTAATCATGTATGAACTCATGAATTAGAAAGATAAATCAAATAAGATGCCAAGAGTACACTTACAGTTTTGAAAAATACTTGTGCCCTTGTCAGGGTGAATGACTCCAAGCAATGTCTTCCACACCCCTGGAGGCTTGCCACTTTGGGTTATTCTAAATGCCTAAAGAATGAGAGAAAACGTGTAAGAATAGAAAATTAACATACCCCCAACTTTAGCACTTAAAATAATTACCTGCATACGAGTCCTTGCAAGTTCTACAGGATAACAAGAAATGCAAGCAAAGGAGCGAGCAACTGATCCAGCAAGTAATGGAACATAAGGTGTTAAACTTGGAGCATTCTTTGTAGTAAACTCCTCCATCGTGTTGCGTAGAATATCATAACAAGGCATGTAGATTCCAACCTATATGACAGCAGAAAAACACAAGACCATTAACATATATAAGGAGACCCAAAATGCATCAACCTTTAAAGTAAACCACTAATCATGGAACAGAAAATTCTAGACAGAAAAGATAGCTTACAGTTGGCACAGCCAATGCTAAACTTGCACTTGTGCCTCTCCACAATCTCGTAAAGCCTTCCTGCAAAATTTAATCCTGTGAACCCTCTATTCGATGCAGACTTGAACAATTACTGCATTTGTGAAAACATGACTTAACATGTAATCCCTTTACAAACTATTTCATCATAATATTATCAGAAACTTCATGCAAGTTTAATAAATCTATTTCACCAGTTAACTCTATAAAGGTTGGAGTTCCTTATAGCAAGACTTGCAACATCTCAGCCTTAAATCAAACATAAGTTATCAGTTGTGTTTGAATCTAAACAGAGGTATACCACAGAAGATCCCCTTCACCATACAATTCTAGAAACATAATTTCTTTCTAATCAACTTTGAATGAGGTAGAGAATGTCTCAACCTGCTTTTTTTTCACAAACCAAGGCCTAAGAGGATTATATGCCTAAACAATAAATAGAAAAAATTATCAACTAAATATTTATATCTTGCGTCCCATAAAAACAATAACTAGTTAACTACCTTAATACACCGAAATATCCATCTAACAAATTCCCCAAATGTCTTGTGTATCAGTGGCAATTAGTTACTGTCACAATCCTATAATGAACAAAAATAGCATCATCTTTTTATCTCGCCCCTTTCGTGAGCAACAGTAAAAATACTCTAAGTGACAACCAAGACAACCTACAGAACATGTCTTTATGGACGACACAGTACAAATGTCTAATGCTCTATTGTGAAAAAATAATCCGCTATACAGAACTGCTCACATAATTAACATAACTATCTTCACAATGAGAAAACCAAGGTTCATTTGACAAGAGTGAAATGAAATATTGCAACACAAAGCAACTTAAAACAGCACATGAACGCACTTACATGACGTATAACTTTGTAAAAAACGTCTAAGGTCCCTTTATAGGTGTGACACCCAGAAGGACATGGCCGTGATGGCTGAGAGCCATAAGCAGGACACATAATATCGTGTAGCCTCTGAAAATAAACTAACAGTTAAAACTGCACAAAACACAATTCAGTTAAAGAATAGAAATCTTGGAGAAGCATTACCGTGTTCGTTTGAAAAGGTCCCATTCGGCAATCACCACCTTGGTAAGGAACACCCGCAGCCTGTGCTTGTAGTCTTGTCTGAAAGCATAGTAGTATGTCACCGTAACATTCCGTTCATATAATTAAATTATAACTTCTTTTACTAACAAAAAAACAGGAAACTGATGAATACCTTGGCGACATCGAGGGGATTAACAATAATGGCGGACAGAAAGGCGGCGCCAGCGGCGGAAAAAGCCCGTTCTTCGATTCTCAGTTGCGTGTCGGAATCGGAACCCATGTGTGGTCGTGACATTGGAGAAATGATTTTCCGAATCAACATCAGCTACGCCGTAGGTTTAGGTTTTTGGTTTTTTCTTGCAGGGAAAGAGAGAGAGAGATTCGTGGCGTCAATTTGAGGGCGCCAAACAGTACACATGGGCTTTTTTCTTCTGTGTGGTTTGGACTTTGGGACCGGAACTAAACCTAGCTTGGAACACGAATAATCTAGAAACCAAACAAATTCTTTTTTCTTCTATTGTCTTCTTAAAAATATTATTCAATTATATTCTGGTATGCTTAAAAGATGTTTGAATGGTTTTATTTTGAGAGATATTAAAGAGAGATAAGATAGAAAACTATAAGATATAGTTAACAAATTGGTATATACATTGTACTCTTTTATTGTTGTTATATAAATATTATTGTAAGAAAGTACTTTTAAATTACTCCGGCAGTACAAAATACTTACAGACAAATAAATAAGGAATATTATATTTTATAATTTATAATAATATAATTATTTTGCAGTATCATTCAACGAAAAATATTTATTTCAGCCGTCTAACTTTACTATAAAAAAAAAGTTCACAATGATGATTAAAAAGGTAATTTTTAGAGAAGAGATTCGACTCTTTTAATTTAACTTAATCATTTAACTTATCTTGTCAAAAGGACTGGTCAATTTTAATTTTATTTTAATATATATATATTAAAAGAGAAATATTAATCATATTGATATTTTTAAGTTTTAATTTATTAATTAATTTTAAATAAATAAAAATCATTATTTTTATATTTTAAATTACTTAATTATTATTAATAATTAAAATTTAATTTATGAATATTAATATCATATTTATCTTTTTTAAATAATATAATGAAAAATATTAGGTTTTTAAATTATTTTTATATTAATTTTTAATTTGAAGAAAACCAGCTTGATGGTTCACTGGGAATGGCCCGGCTAACGGCCTGGCCATGTAGTCTGTCTGGCCCACTTGGACAATTCTTATTTTTTGCTGTAATAAAACACTGATAAGCATCTGAAAAGTACAGAAGTTAAAGAGTAAATTGTCTCAAATGTTGATTAAGGAAATAATGAAAACAAAAGTAAATAAATCACAAATAATGAACTCACCCTCATTGAGAATATGATAACAAATCACATGTTAAAATTGAACATAAACAATCATCAATTCTAGTAGAGTAACTATAATCACAGTCTAAAATTTGATTTATTTAGTTAATTTCTCACAAAAATTTAAAAAATAAAAATACTATATATTCTTTTATGTGTTAAAAATAATTACAATGGAAATAAAAACAGGTTTAAAGAAATTAATACCAGAAAAATTGTATAAAACAAAATCAGAACACAAAATTTATTTTACTTGTTTTTTTCTTATAAAATATTTATAAATAAATTTCTCGTGTAGTCGAAGGTTAAGCAAATCTAATAACCTTCGTAATTTTTATTTAACTACTAATGATCACGTATCATCCACTAATCATTATTAGTTCGTGAAATCCACTGGTGGAGATCTGGATTGATAAGTTCCCACTATCTGAGCTTGTCATTGTAGTACACAACCAATTAAATTGAAATAGTATATGTCTACAAACACTATATTATAATAATACTTTTATTTATAAACAGAATATAAAAAAAAAAATCAAGAACACATCATAATCATAAATAATTAACAAGTTGAAAAAATATTCACTATAATTTAACAGAAAATATCATACATAAATGTAAAGGTTTAAATAAAAAAGACGGATGCAAAATACACTATTTTTATTCATTTTAGTGGTAGCTATTATAGTTAAAAGATAGTTTACTTGTAAAATAATAAAATTTTACTGATTTTACATGTTAAATAGGATTCTAATTATACTTAAGATTGTTAAATAACAAGATGGTATGCATTTTCAAATAAAATCACATGTCATCTTCATTTTTCTGTATCAGACTGTTTACCTTCCTGAGTTAATGTCTAAACTTAATTTTATTCAAAATTAATATAATTAAATTTTGACTTTATTATATGTGTCATCACCACCCAATTCATCTAGTTAAAATTAATGTAATTAAAATAAAATTAAAAAAATGAAGAGTCTTACTGCATATTTATTCTTCTCAATTTTTCAATAACATTTCAATTAAAGGTAAATCTCATTGATAGTATTCATTGCACATTTATTCTTCTCAATTTTTCAATTGCACATTTATTCTTCTCAATTTTTCAAGAACATTTCAATTGAAGACCAATCTCATTGGTAGTATTCATTGAGTGACAAATCTAATTAGGAAGAGTGGAGGAATCACCATGCCAAAAAATTAGAAGGAAAGTGAAAAAAAAAATAACTTAAATATAATTCTAGTATTTGATATGGTTTTTTATATCCTATGCAGGGTCTTTTTCTTCATTTAAAAGAAATTATAATTTTTGTCAAATCATTGATGTATGCTTTATTTTTTTTATTTTAGTTCAATTAATCATGCATATCTAAGGTACAATAAAAATGTTTTCATTGATTAAAAGGTAAAAAATTAAATAAATAAATGTAAACAAAATGTGAGAATTAGAACTATATTACATGTTAATTTTTTAGAAATAGAAGGACAAATAAATGACTTATGGAACAAGATATCAAAATTACATATTGAACAGATTAAAAAGAAATCAAAGTTGTATTTAAAAAAAAGAAAAAATAGTATTTCAACATTTCACTACCATGGTGTTGTTCAACATGACAAACAAAAATAAACTATTAGGGTTTAGAAGAAGAAAAAAAAAGGCAGAGAGTAAGAGTCTAACAGATATATTTTACATTTCCAGATTTTTCGTTTTTAAGAAAATAATGTCAATATATTATTCTGGTACAAAAAAAAATCTAGTAGGCAGTTTAAAAAAAACTATTTAATAATTAAAATTTGATAGTGGATAGTGAAAAGGTTTTAGGT
>Ga0123340_1000759_pt1 | contig 23864 bp, 26 predicted proteins | sample SirMexnodulemix_FD_89961 | JGI IMG/M metagenome (GOLD analysis project Ga0123340, IMG submission 89961) | Root nodule microbial communities of legume samples collected from Mexico - Siratro Mexico nodule mix | ecosystem: Host-associated > Plants > Roots > Nodule | place: Mexico: Nepantla...
ATTATTATTAATGTTATTATTATTAGTATTATCAACATTATTAATCTTTTTATTATTATTATTATTATTAATTAATTAATTAATTGTAGAAAGCATAATCACAATAATAATATTTAGTAATACATGATATTTAGTAATACAATAATGATACAAATATTTAGTAATACAATAATGAGACAGATTTAGTAATACGTTATATCTTATTACTGACATAAAAGTGAGAGCTTATGAATTGAGTAATGATATATGAACAATGATACATATTTAATTTTACTCAATTCTTTTCTTAGTCTATTTTGTATTTAAATACTTTATCTAATATTTTTTTATTGTAAGAGATAATTGGTGATCATTTGTTGTTTTTCATACTGATTCAAGTTTCACACATAATCTTAAGTTTGTCAAGTGAGGATTGCACATCTATGTCATCGTCCCCATTTGCTTCCAGTGATTCTTTATAGGTCATCCCATGGTATTTTGCTGGATGTTCTTCATCAACAAACTCTGCGGCAGGGCTGATGAATTTGTCCAACTCAGGTCCATGAAGGGTGATAACAGATATCCTTCGCACCTTATTTTTCTTGACAATAACTCGATGGATGTGACTCTTGTACTTTCCATTGGTTAAGACCTAAGTCAAGGTTTAAAAAAGTTATCAGGAAAGGACGATACAAACGTCTTGAAGTAACTAAAAATTATTTAATCACAGGTAAATGACTTAAACTAAATTGAGTTAAAGTACCTCAAGATGATCACCAAGTTGGATGAGTATGGCATGATGGGGTATATAAACATTGTTCCACTTTCCTTGATGGGATAGCATTTGGAGACGACCATCTACATCTTGCACTAGGGTAATGACAAAGCCAGGGTCAGTGTGTTCATCGATACCAATTGCTCCATTCGATCCAGAATTTGGTGGGTAAAGATTCATAACCATTACATTAGGTTGAACTCCTTTTCTATGTAGTTTCCTTCAAATCCTAAGGTTGTGGACACTGATCTTGCCAATCCTGCTACTATATTCCTCATTGCTTTGTGATATTCTTCTAAAATTTTTCTGATAAAACAAGTGTCCAAAAAAGATATTTAAACATACAGACGATACATCATAATAATGTAAAACAGTATTATCAAAAGAGAAATACTATGAACAACAAACTAAATATCGTAGTTCATATATATATATATATGAGTGTATATACCTAATCCCTGGTGGATTAGAAGGAGCATGAAACTGGGGATGTGCGATAACTTTGAGATATTCCCTATTTTCTCCAGATTTGTTTAGGTCCCATCGAATTTTATCTGATGGACCACTTTTGCCGAGGACCTTTCTCTCATCTATGGTTTTTGGATCAAAGTAATCAGAAGATTCCTTTAGAATACAGTCCAACACTTCATCCGGGATGGTGTGGTTTACCAGCTGCATGCATACGAAGCAACAATATGTTGAAACATGTTATACATATCAAATATTTGAGGTGTAATGATTTTGAAAAGGAAAAGGATTCGTGCATGACATATATATTTTAAGTATAGAAGGGCTGGAGAAGTTTTTACATAGAAGAAGCCATATTCCTGACATGCATGGCGAAGGTTTTCTAGGGCAAGAAATCGTTGAACAGGGTTATCAGAAAATAGTAGAGAGTAATCAACCGTGGGTATGTCATCATCCGAAGCAGGAAAAAGATCTGCATTGTGATGACCTGCCATTGTTAGCTGAGAAGTATTATTGAAAAGATTGAAAAGCTTTTCCTATTACCCTCAAGTGGTATACCTCTCAATGCCTTGATATGTACCGTTTCTATTTCATATATATAATGGGCCAAGGGGTACATCCAGGGTTTTAATTTATTATTATGTGACCACTTACCATATCAAAGTGTTTTCTTATCCTTGTATTATCACATATGTCTCAACAACGTTTTAGTGGTAGAAATACATAATATTCTAACGTGTCGTGATCCAATTAGCCTAAGAAGGCATTTAATAATATTTTGTTCCCGTATATGGCGTATTTCTCATATATCCTAACACGTATATTCCCATGATATTATACGTAGAGAAATATATAGCAACGAGTAGGTACATGATAATATTTTCTGACCGTATAACAACGCGTATTTCTCATATATATCATAACATGTATTCAAACGATGTTACATAGACAAGACAAACCAATGGTATGTGGGTGTTATATAAACAAAACCTCCATGTTCATCCAATGAGCTCGTGCACTTAAGCCAATGAATTAAATAGCCAAGACCAGTCTAAAGAAAATCAAAAGTTTGTTAGGAAATAAAATAGTCAATTTTTAAGTTCAGAAGCTGATGAATTTGTACACGTTTCGTTATCATTAATAATGATTAGCGTTTTTTGTTTTGATGGTTTTACTCTCCACACTTGTTTATTTATTTATGTTTATTAATAATGATTATGTTTATTTATTTATTCTCCACCATTGTCTAAACATATATAAGTTAACTGATTTTTCTTTTATAAAAATGTGAGGAAAATTGAAAACTATAGTGGAATTAAAGGAAAAGAACTTCCTCACAAGCATTTTACAAGCGACTGAGCTGTCATGGTAAATCACCTTGATAACCAGGTGTGAATCACCCTCCAGCCAAATGTTGTTCCATTCTTTGGAGTGTGTTTTTCCAAGAACTATAATAAATACCATAATCCCAGCTTCAAAAGCAGTTTTGTAGCCAATGTAAAAGGAAAACCCTAAGAAAGTTACCTTTGTGGTGATAGAAAATGCCACTACAAATTGATTAACGGAATTTTGGTAAACTTATCAAATTGTCTTAAGTAGTAAATGAAGTACAATTATTTAATCATTAAAAAAATAAATTATAGGACTGTTAAATTTGAATGAAAAATAAAGGCAAATATGTGCTTCCTAAGGTGATAGATATACACCAATTGACATTAAGGTGATAGATATATATCAATCGACACTCCTAAGTGAACGAGGTTTGTTAGATAGTGTTTTTATTGCTAAAGAGACACTAGACTATATTGGTAAGGAGAAGAAGTGAGGTGTTGTTGTTAAGGTGGATATGAAAAAGCGTATGACTCGGTAAATTGAAACTTCCTATACTATATGATGAAAGGTTGAGATTTGATGATAAGTGAATAAAATGGATAAAGATGAGTTTAGAATCAGCCACATTTTTTGTATTGGTTAATGGGAGTCCAACGGAACAATTTAAACTAATGAGGGGTCTTCGGTAGGGTGACCCGTTGACACCATTTTTGTTTCTTATTGTTGGGGAGGGACTCAAGGGTTATGTTCAGAAAGCAAGAGGTAAGAATCTACTTAAAGGTGTAAAGGTAGGAGGGAAGGGAGTGAATATTGATTTACTTCAGTTTGTGGATGAAACACTTGTATTTTGTCAACCAACTTATGGAAACATTTTTACCTTTAAAGCTATTTTGCGGAGCTTTGAATTGGTTTTTAGACTTAAGGTTAACTTTTATAAACGTTAGGTGGGGGTATAGGAGTTAATCAGCAGGAATTACAGGTGTTTTCTAATATTATTCTCACTATTAATATTGTTATTATTATTATTGTGAACATTATTATTACTATTAATATTAATGTTATTAATATTAATATTAATGTTATTATCATTATTACTAAAATTATTAAAATATTATTAATACTATCAATATGATTATTATTATTATCATGACATGTTAGGCATCATGATTTTGACATCTCAAGTATGTTGATACCTCAAAACTCATTAATCATTTGTCATCACATGAAAAAATATTATTAAAGAAAAACAAAACGATGCAATCCTTTCTCCAATTGCAGACAAGAATAAATAGGTCACTAAGCTAGAGTCTTTGATAAAGAAGATTATCAAGAGTTTGGACCTAATTAGGTTTGTTTGGGCCTCCAAACAAACTTTTGGGACCAAGTGCAACATTGAAAAATATTACTCTATAGATTTTGGAACTTCAAGATTATATAAGACATGTACTTGTAGAAATTATAGAGAGTAGTGTAGAATTTATTTTTTGGCCTTGTATTTTGGGCCAAGGAAGTATTCGAATTTAAATTTTGGGCCTTGTATTTAGAATAAAGAGTAGAAAAGGTTGTCTTGAATTTTTGGGTCATGTATTTGGGCCAAAACCCTGACGCTAAGGAGAAAGAGCTAGTGCCTAGGGTTAAGAGTTAGGACTAAAGTGACATTTATGTTAGGGCTTAGGTGACGCCTATACATTCTTCTCATGCTTATTGTCACATGTCACCTTTCCAATGGAGAGGATCCTCTCCATTCACGGCTTGACAAGTTTCATTTAAAGAGTTTTTAAGAAGCTTGTCATATAACCTAGGGTTAGAGTTAGGGTTAATATTAATTTACTCAATAAATATAGGATGCTTATGTAAGTCATTTTTCAGTTTTGAATAAGTAATGAAATGCTAGCCAATTTTTGCCTCTTCAACTTGTTCAAGAACTCTTGAAAGAGTATTCACCTTTTCAGACTAAACTCTTGCTTCCTACTAAGTGTGCTAGTCTAACCTCACACATAATTCACCTCCAAATCCATCTCACATGTCCAAACAATAATTCTTTCGCCACATCTATCTCAAATCACATCCAAAACATCAAACATAGAAGAATTGGTGGATTCAATGGAGCTAGGATTGCATAGTCATATATTTCTATTGAAGTCGATGGATCATGTCCATCAACTCTCTATCATGGTATTAGGGTACATGCCTCTTCCGCAGGGCTGATCTTAATTCGTTCCAGTATTGAATTTAAGGATAACGGTGGAGTTGATTATCTTTCACCAGAGATGTCCTCCAATACATAACTGCTCCCTGAAAGCTAAGAGTAGCCAATGATAATCGTCTGTCCGCTACAAGAAATTTTGCATTACGAATACTTACGTACGGATTTGAATTCATAAATAACACATGAATTACATACGAATTTTACATACAAATTTATTGGATTTATTGATGTTAGAGTTTTGTTGTGAATACCTAAAGGAGTAGATTGACCTAGGTTTGGTGAATTACAAATGAGATTTGGGTGGCCTATGGTGGTTTGGCCGAATGTTATAGCTAGGCATATTATGAATGTTTTTCTTGGGATTTAGGATTTTGGCCACCCAATCTACATTAATAGAGGCCTAATTAGAGGTCTATTATGTTCCTACTTCATACACAAGAAAAATTACTAATCCTATACAAAATGTTGAACTCATATTTATATTCTCTTACAAGAAGTACAAATATTTACAAGACTAAGAAGAATGGATAAAATCCTATTATTTCTACTCTTAATGTAGAGCTTTCTTCCTTGAGGCTCCATCTTCTCATTTCCACTTAGCTAAAGTTATGGTGGCTGCAAAGGTCATCCATCAAACTGTTTTCGCGCTCACTCTTTTTCTCTTAAGAAACCTTTTTCCCTAAACCAAAAAGATCAAGAACATGGCAATCAAAATAGTAAACAAATCCTCCCATAAGCATTTTATTGCTAAGCAAATCCAAATATAGGTGGAGTATCACTTCTCTTTAGAAGAGCTTGATCATAGGGGCTTGGAACTTAGCTAGTCTCTTGATAAATGTGGTATTTGATGCTACTTGTTTAAGCCATATACCATCTACTTGAAGCTTATCAAAACATTGAAGAAGAATATTATATTGTTGAAGAAAAGAGTCACAAAATCTCACATCTTAGAGATGAGAAATTTTTGTGAATCAAGTACCAATATTTGAGGCCACTAAATGTGACAAAATGCAAAACTATTATTACGAAGGATAGGAGAAGGTTTATTAGGCCATTGTAGTGTTGAAAAACTTGTGTGGGGAGAAATTCTTAGAAGACCTAGTCGATGTAAAGAAAGTTGAATACAATAGAAGCTTTACTCAAAAGCAAAAACATAACAACAAATATACAACAAGTTCTTTTTGTCAACACTGGGTTCTAAAGATCACATAAGTGAATATTAAAACTTTGTGATTTATTATTTACTAATAGGTATCCCCTTCAACATGTCCCACCTTTTTTATATCAACAAGATAAATAAAGCCTTGTTGGAAAGGAAGCTCACGTGCTTAATCTTGACGAGCTTCTTGCATGTTTGGTGAATCTTAAACCTCCACACCTAGTAGTCTCTAAAAGTCTTTCCTCCAGGGAAGACAAAATTGAAACCATCAGCTGAACAAAATGCAAGGATAAAGAAACTTAAGAAATGGAACCTCTTTCTAGAAAGGACCTAATTTTTTATCACCACCATGTAAAAGCTTTATAAGTAATAACGAGTTGACACAGGCAAAAGACCTTCGACTAGGTCTAATAATGTGATCCTTTTATTCTCGTCAAAGAAACTCATAATTGTTCTCCCTTGAACACTAAAAAGGAAGTTATTAAGTATTTCAGTGCTTCAAGTTATAAGAGTTGAAGTCATATTGTCTACACCAATGACAATGATAATAAACAAAGCAAATTCTAATGAATTCGTTCTTACAATCCTGAAAAGGCAATCTCATAAAATCTCTAAAACAATTAAAGCCCTCCTTAAACAACCCTTAGAAAACTTTAACTTTTAACCACCAACCAATCCATATTTTTCACCTCTTACACTACAAAAAATAATGTATGTGATGGTGGTTTTAATATGGCATTTCAAAAAAGTGTCATATTATATTATATAAAATGACATTTTAATGAATGCCATATTTTAAGTCTAAAAAATGACATTTATAAATGCCGCTTTATACATAATATCATTTTTTGACGCGCGCACAATTTTCATTTCCTCAAAATGAAAACGCAAAGTTTCCCTCAAGCTTTCCCCCAAAATTTCGTTCCCCCAAACTTTGCCAATGAAACTTTCGTTCCCTCCAACGTAAAGTTCCCTCAAAATCTTTCATTCCCCCAATTTCACTTCTCTTCAATTTCATTGAATTAAAACCCTAATTCCCCCAATTTCACTTCTCTTCAATTTCATTGAATCAAAACCCTAATTCTCCCAATTTCACTTTCAACATCGAAGAACCTATCTCTCTCGTTCCAGCTCTAAGTTCCCAACGGTTTTCCCGTTCTACAGCTTGATCCCCAGGTGTGTTCTTCTTCTCCTTCTTCCTATGTTTGCATTCCACATTCGGTGGTTATTCGTATTTTTGGAATCAAAATGGTGTGGACTTGTTTCGATTTGGTCTAGTTTTGGTTTTGTTGTTGATGGATCCTTGGTCGGGCTTTGCTGTGGATTTTGGTTTGTGTTGCTGATTTTGATTGTTCTGCTGTATCAGGTAATGCTATCTTTGTTGCTATCACGTACTATGTATAATCCTTTTTTTTCCTTTTCCCCTAAACAAACGAAATCGACGTGCCCTTGAATGTAGGCGTCCACAATTCAGCAGTAATAGTGGTTTCTGTTGCCACTGGAAATGTGGTCGAAATCGGTACCAAACACAGGCCTCAACTTTTTAAATCTTGCTACTGTGAAATAACAAAATGTTGTTGATTTAAGTGAAGGCAATTTGAACGTTTAAGTAAAGTCTTTCCTTAAATTTTACGAGTCGGAAAGATAATTTTTACTGTTACTGATTTGAAGTACCATATATTTTGTTAGTAAGATATAACATATTCTTAACTATATTTTTTTCTATCTATAATATTATAATTCGATATTTTACTGAAAGATCTCTTAAAGATAGTTAAATGTTTTTTTATTAATAAGGTTTTACTAATTGTTACCTTAATTTGGAGCTGTAGAAACTTAACGTATTGCACTACTTCATTCAGCATAGTGCTGATATCCTCCTACAATTTAGGAAGAAAGAACATGAGAATTTGAAAACTGACCAATAGTTCAATTAACAGAGAGAGTTTAGAGTTTGCCTTAGTTTCGTTGGGGATAAGACTTTACAGTATTCTCAACCTTTCATTTATTCTTTCTCTTCTCTTTTGCACAACCCAATAAGAAAGAAAAACCCTTTCAAGATAATAAAACATGTTTATTTAATTAAGAACAAGTTGAGGCTTTTAAATAGTAATTTCATCATAATCTTTGATTTCAGAACAAATGCAACTGATGTAGCCATAATTATAATCCTCATACAGTTGTAGAAATTCTAAAAATCTTGATGTTGGATTTGAAACTATAGTCGTAGAATGTTATTTAAAACCTTGATTATTATTATTAGCACAGTGATCATACACTTGGGCAATTGTCACTATGATTTCATTGATGAAATGTGCTTCCAAAAGGGTGACTTACTCTTGCATAAAGGCTTTGTGGATCAGTAGCAGGACCGTTAGTTGCTCTTGATTTTTGAGGCAATTTCGGAGGTGTAAGATCTTTCGATGCTCCTCCATTTGGGTTTAGAGGAGCATTAGAGTCACCCTGTGAAAAACATCCAAACCCTTAGAGGTTCAAGCTTCTCTCATCTTCATGCTTGTTCATTGAAGCAGATTTTGAATTTTTCTTCAACTTAGCATTCCTCAATGTTTTTGTGACTTGCAAATAATAAATGTTAAATGTCACTATTTATTGAACTTGACAAGTATGCTATATTTGTACCTTTGTTTGGTGACTGGTATTGTATATCTTTATTTGAGATTAATCTGATTTAATTGAGAAATCAAATTATTGAAACTTGTATTGAATTGAGTATCATACTACTAGTTTAAACAACTTGGTTATTGTAGAGTTTGGTTAACTATGCTTATAGTTAACCATTACAATTGTGAAGTGTTCAATATTAAAGAACATGTTTTTTTAAACTTGGGATCGTCACCTTCGTATATAATTAGTTTTATCTGTTGGTGTTTGTTTTATAGTCATGCCAATAGATAAATCGTGGATTTCTAGTCCCCAATACATCAATGAATATGCAAATGGGTTGAATATGTTTTTGGAGTTTGCATTTGGTCATGCCAATGGTCCAGTGATTAAGTTAACATGTAGACCTTTCCCTAAAAACTACAAAATTTGGTATTTGCATGGTGAAGGACCAAGTCTATCTGAGTCTATGAATGATACAAGTGCACATGTGGTTGAATATTTAATAGAACTTGAAAATGAAATGGAAGACATGTTAAACGATGCATTTGGGTTTGCGGGGCATGATGTCAATGATTTTGATCAAGATGGTGGTCTACAAAATAATATGGGGTTATAGAAAGTATTCAAAGTTATCCTTCATGTTGAAGTTGTACCACATAAAATGTATGTGTAGGATGAGTGACTAAGCAATGACCATGATTCTAGACTTGCTCAAGGACGCATTTGAACATGCTAAGTTTCCTAAGTCATTCTATGAGGCCAAGAATGTCATTAATAATCTTGGTCTTAATTATGTCAAAATACCAGCTTGCCCAAAAGACTGTATTGGGGTGAAGATAATAAAGGTTTGGAAGAATGTAAACGGTGCAAAACATCTAAGTGGAAAGATAAAGACAAGAAGCAATAAGCAAAAATATTGCGTTACTTTCCATTAAAGCCTAGATTGCAAAGATTGTTTATGAGTTCTAAGACAGTTGATTCTATGGCATGGCATGCGTCAAAGGATAACCAAGATGGGTTGATGAGGCATCTTAGAGATTATGAGGCTTGGAAAACCCTTGATCAATTACATCCTGAATTGGCAAATGATTATCGAAATGTACGACTTGGCTTAGCTACTGATGGTTTCAACCCTTTTGGAACCATGAGTACAAACTATTGTATATGGCCAGTCGTCTTGATCCCATACAATCGCCCTCCTTGGGAGTGTATGAAGCAAACCTCTTTCATGCTATCCATGATAATTCTTGGCAAACAAATGGCAGGCAATGAAATTGATGTTACTTACAACCACTCATCAAAGAGTTAAAGGAGTTATGGTTTGATGGAGTGCAAACATTTGAAACATTTGACTATTCAAATAAAGAAATGTTTACATTACGAGCAGCTTTGTTGTGGACAATTAGTGACTTTCCTGGTTGGAACACACACAATTTTCTTGCTTGCCCTACATGTAACTTTGACACAAACTCTTGTTGGTTATATAGGGGGAAATTTTGCTTATGGGACACCGTCATTTTTTACATAAGGAGCACAAATTCATATCGAATCGTTCTCTTTTCAATGGAAGAAATGAGCTGAGGGATGCACCAAAACATTTGTCTGGTCAAACATATTTGGACAAGTTGAGGGTCTCAATGTCACATTTGGAAAACCATTAGAGCCTATGGATAAGAATAAGAGGGCTCGGGGAAAGAATGTTGTTGAAGTTGTTGGAGCATAACAATGGAGAAAGAAAAGTATATTTTTTGGCCTTCCTTACTGGGAGACAAACTTGTTATGCAATTGTCTAGATGTCATGCATATTAAAAAAAATGTTTGTGACAATGTTTTGTATATGTTACTTGATGATCCTAAGAAATCAAAGGATAACCTTAAAGCCCGAAAGGTTCTTAAAGAGATGGGTATAACGAAAGATATTTGGCCTAATGACAAAGGAAGATCTAGGCCAAGTATTTTTTCGTTATCAAAATAAAAGAAAAAACTTTCTTGCAAACGATAAAAAATGTTAAACTGCTTAATGGATACTCAAGTAATATTTCAAGGTGTATTGATTTAAAAGGAGGAAAGATTTTTTGCCTCAAGAGTCATGATTGTCATATTCTAATGGAACAATTACTACCTATTGCCATACGTAATGTTTTACCAAACAATGTGACTGTAGTGGTAGTAGAACTATGTTCATTTTTTTGACAATTATGTGCAAAAACATTAAGTCAATTCGACCTTGATAAACTTGAGTCTTGCATGATTCAAACTCTTTGTCACTTGGAAATGTTATTCCCTCCTACATTTTTTACAATCATGGTTCATTTAACTTGTCATCTGGCTGGTGAGGCAAAACTTGGAGGTCTTGTACACTATCGTTGGATATATCTCATTGAAAGGTAAATATTTTTGTCACACTTTGTAATGTTTTTAAGTGTTTAGTTTGATTAGCCTAATTGAAAAGTCATCTTTTAGGTATTTGAGAGACTTAAAATCATATGTTCGCAATAAAGCACAACCTGAAGGTTCTATTGCTGAAGGACATCCCAAATACAGTTCCATATGATCTTAAGTATCTAGCTCAAGGTCCAACACCAATGCGAGACGATTTTCTGCATTCAATGTCAATGGATACAAATTTACAACTGAACATCGAGAACATGGGTTAAAAACCCAAAACAATGGAGTTTTTTTAACTTCATTAACATCATGTGTTGCTAGTAGTTCAGATCAAAACATCAGGGAAGCAGATTTGGCATATTATGAAAAATTGGAAGATATAATTGAGCTTAATTACTATGGTCATTTTAAAGTTACGTTGTTCAAATGTAAATGGGCCGACACCACAAGGGAGAGGGGGTTTAGAAAGGATCCTCAGGGTTTCACTTGTATTAATTTTTCAAGATTAATTCACATAGGAGATTGTGAGGATCATGATCCATACATTGAAGCTTCACAAGCTGAAAGGGTATATTATGTGAATGATGAGGTTAATAAGGACTGGATAGTTGTTGTCCATTTGAAACCACAAGACTTGTATGACATGGGAGAAGAAGATACTGAGTTTTTTGAAATTCAACCATGTCCACAACAAGACTTAAATTCATTTTTCAATGACTCTGACCAATTGACAGTGTTTAGGGAAAATGAAGATGATGAATTATTAAATGAGGATGATGAAGCTCCTGAAAATGATTCAATGTCAGAATAATAACAACACAAAGAGGTCCACTTGCATTGTTTATATTAATTTAAATTAGTTCATATATTGGGTTATATTAGTTCATATTTTAATGTTTGTGTTCATGACAATACATCTGCACATGATCAATTAATTTGTATTCATTATTTCTTTTATTTAATTTACAGATATGCCTAGACCTAAAAGAATTAAGAATTTGGTGAAGCCAGTGGCTGCACCTAATTTAGACCCATCTGTGGGGCAACTATGTCCAGATTAATGAGACAAGTATGACTGCACAACAGCAGCCAACACCTCCATCTCTAATACCACATTCTGCATCTCCACTACCACAAGACTTTAGATCTTCACCACCACAAACCTCACAAAATGTACAACCACAAAATTCAAACCTTCAAACTGCAGAATCTGCACACAGGGAAATTCCATTTTCTATCCATACACAAACCTCTGAATCTGTTGAACCCCAATCTTCTAACTAAGCAGTAACACAATCTGCACAACCACAATCCTCTGCATCTGTTGAACCATAATCTTCTGACTCTGAACCAACACAATCCACTCAATCCGTACCACCAATTTCTGAATCTGAAGCTAAAATAGTTCAACCAAAAAGAGGAAGACAATCAAACCACTATTGGTTTGTTGATGCTATAGGTAAAATCTATTTTTGATGCTTAAAAATCAACAATTATTTTTATGTTTTTTTAAATGACAACACCTATTTGTTTCCCTGTTTTCAAATTAGGAAGGAGTTACTCAAAAATTGAAGGTCAAGGTTAGGGATGCTCATAATTTGCCTGCTGGATTAAGGGTGGTGGTCAACTATGATGATAAGTATCAACCAATTAGAGAGGCATCCGATTTACTTGCAGGAGTTTGTGGGCAGCTAGTTACAAATCATATTTTGTTTCCCATCAGTTTTGAAAGATGGTCAGATATGCCAGATGCTTACAAAGATAGAGTGTGAGAGAGTGCACTAAAGGTAAAACTTTTGAACTATGTTGATTGGACCATAGGACAGTGTTAGGAGGTTGTCCCATTCGAGAAATCATGCTGAGCAATGTTTAGTAATTTAACTTATTTTATTATTGAAATTAGAAAAGTAGGTACTACTTTGGGACCCTCTCCTTCGGTCTTTTGCTTTTCTCACTATTACATCATCTTAAAATGTTTTTACAGATTTTAATCAATTGTTGAGACAAAATGGGTAGAGTTTGCTTTTTTAATATTGAACTTTTCTAATTTTGGGGACAAGTGGATCCTTGAATTTTTTATTTTGGTAATCATACCCCTCATTTATTTTAAATAATGTCTCATAGCACCTAGTCTGTATTTTTTGTTGGATGGTCAAGTTTAATATCTTGGTTAATTTAAATATTGTGTCATACCACCTAGTCTACATAAACTTGTATTTTTTAGTCAATACATGTGGAATAACTTGTGTTTTATTTGAAGTCATGATTCTATTTCAAGCTAAATGAAGATTTGGCCAAAAGAGATGTTATGTTCAAAATTGGAAAACTTTGGAGGGAGTACATATGCAAGCTTTGGAATGAATTTTATGATCTTCTACTGACTAGAAATGACCTTATTAAGAATGTTCCAGAAGGTCTTAACATGGAACAATGGGTTGTGTATGTTGATTATCGACTCAAGCCTTCCACAGTGGTAAACACTCACTCTTGATAAGTCTGCTTGGATTAAATTTGTATTGCACTAATTACTTTTAATTTACATTTTGTAGACTCTATGTAATAGAAATAGAGATATAAGGAAGCAGTAAACTATTCCGCATACTAGAGGTGCTATGTCTTTATCTAGAAGAATGGATAATTTGGTATATTTCTACATTCAATTTTGAAATTCGAATTTCAATATATACATTAACTTTTGAATTTTCTTATATAATCTTTGTTGCAACATATAGAAAATTGAGACTGGTAGGAATATTGGGAGAGCTGAAATGTGGAAGATCACACATAAGACAAAAAATGGCACCTATGTCAATGATGAAGCTTCGGACATTGGGGTAAAATAACTTTTAGCCTATTTAATGTTGTTTACTTGTTGTTTAAGTTCTTAAGGATCACATTTGTTACATATGTTGTTTTGCAGGAAAAAATTGATGATTTAATGTTGAAAAATCCAGAAACTGCATCAGATATATCTCCAAATGATCTAGTTGGTGTCATATTTGGTAAAGAGCGTCCAGGTCAAGTTAGAGGAATGTTGTTTGGAGCTTGTTCTTCTCTTGTTTTTAAGAAGACTATAACAAGATTAACCGGTATGCATCATGCTTCGTCAAGTGCACCTTCACCACAAGTTCAGGATAAGGTAGTTAAGATGGAAACTGAACTTGCAGCTATGAAAGAACAGATGAATTCCTTCTTGCCTACATTGCTACAAGACCGGATGTACCTGAACATGTTTCTGCAATGGCACCTGGTTTGGTAAGTGCCTCGAATAATTCTACTATAGTATTAACATGTACATTCTGCTGCAGTATTTAATTTTCTTTGCTGTCAATATTCAAGCATCAGATGTAACAAGTGGTGGTCCATCCCCAAATCACATTGTAGGATCAAGTGGAGGCAGCAAGACAGATTAAATATATATGTTTTTTTTAATATTTCGTACGGGAAGTGGGTTTGAACAATTTAGTAAGTTGTAATAGGGTCTTCGAACATAATATTTTGTGAACTCTATTAGAACATATACTATGTTATGTTGCACTATGAAATATTTTAATGTGATCTTTTGTTATTACAAAAGTTGTGTTATTTTAGTTTTCTTCTATTGGATATGTATGTAACACATATGATTATGAAATCTAGTAAATTATTAAATACTACTGGATATATTACAACTGAATATATAATTAGATAATAATGAATATTTTTTTTATTTAATATTAAAATTATGACAGTTAGAACTAACGTATTATCATTCACCATTAATTATAATATGTCCATAATAAGTGTCGTATTAAAACGTTCATAATGGCGTTCAGAGGTATCATTTATTGTTGTTGGCAATAAAAATAATTACGACAATTCAATTGACATTATTTACATTAAAAAAATGCCGCTTATTATAACGCCCGGATCTATGGCGTTTCAGGCAAAAACGTCATTTTATATATTGTGGTGCCCAGATCTATGGTGTTTCTCTAAAAGACCGTACATGTATAAAGTGGCGTTTATAATTGATGTTGTATATAAAAAAAATACTACCACATACACGATTTTTTGTAGTGTTAGTCCATATTTGTTATTCCCAACGAGGCCACCATAATCGTCGATCAAACAAAATTCCTAAACAAACCATAACCTCTTAGATCACTACTAAAGAATTTTAAGGATTATGTAATATGAATGAAACCATATCGTCGATCAAACAAAATCCCTAAACAAACCATAACCTCTTATATCACTACTAAAGAATTTTAAGGATCATGTAATACGAATGAAACCATGATGTGACAATCAAGTAATTTTATTTTGTAAAATCTCTTATTTATGTTGATATTTTTCTCATTTATCCTTGTGCAAATATTTATTATTGAGAAATATCATATAATTTTGAACTAAGATAAATACATGGTTTATTCATTAAATTATTGACAGAATTAATATTGTAGGATACAAGAGATAATACTCCCTGTTAAGAATACTTATCATCCGTATATTTAGTTTCTTATTAATTAAAAATAAATAAAGTAGGAGAATGTTGAAATATTTTTCCACCATTTAAATAAGTGAATTCCAAAATTTTAGGAGTGTCCCTTTTATAAGAACAAAAACATAAAAATGTTCAATTTTCTCAACGAAGCCCAGATTTTTAGTCGTTTTCCCTCTTTCTTCGGACCACTATCTTATTTTTAATTTAAAACAATAAAATTTTTTTGGTAAATATGATTTATTTTGTTAATTATATTAAATCCAGTGATACATATATATATCACTCCAGTGATACATATATTAAATCAAAGTTCGCTAGTCTGTCTCAATGTCTTTCTGTGTGTCAAGAAGTGTTTTCGAAACCTCTTTATATAAGACTTCAAAACAATTTTAAACTCTATTACAATGTTATAATAATAAGCGATTGAGAATAGATTTAAATCAATTCATTTCCTGCTGATAGAATTTTCTTCATCTTGTTGTTTGTTTAAAACAATCTCTTGAAAACTTTATTGAAACATTTTGACTTAAACAACTTTAGTCCACTTTCATTTTTATATTTTGAAAACATTAAAGATTTTTAGAGCTCATTCCGAAGATATATGATGCATGCACATGATTTAGACAACACACACATACATACTGAATCTAAGACATCCTCAAGTTTTTTTTGTCTCGGCTTGAGTTGGTTTCATCAAATACATAAACATCAACAATATTAACATGAACTAATTTTAGAGATCTAAATAACATCAATCTAAAATATAGGCAACTAATTCCTAAGTTAGATGATATGCTAGATGAATTAAATATTTTCTAAAATTGATCTTAAAAATGATTACTATCAAATAAGAGTTAAAGAATCTGATGAATGGAAAACTACTTTTAAGACTAGGTTTTGATTCTATGAATGGTTAGTCATACCTTTTGAATTAATCTATCCTCCTAGTACTTTCATGATATTAATGAATCATGTGCTTAGGGATTCTGTAAGCAAGCTCGTAGTTTTCTATTTAGATGACATCCTAATCTATAGTATAAGTTTTTTGTCCATCTAAGACTAATTTTAGTTATTCTCGAGGAACATCGATCACATCTTTTCCAACTTGGGTAAGTGTACCTTGTATAAGGAAAACATCGTCTTTCTTGGATTAAAAGTTGAAAAATATGGTCTATGAGAAGTACTAGAATTAAATTTTTTCTTCACTTTTCCTCATCCTCGGGCCTCTATGTAACCTTCCTTTATTAATCATATATACAAATAATCTCAGTGTGGCTGGTAACTTGTCATCTTCAGGATTGTACATTCTTGAATGGTCGTATAGTACACTGGTCATATAATACACTAGCCTCCCAGGCCCTTGTAGTCTTTAGACTACAAGAGTTTTAAGGAGTGGGAGTTGTCGGCCACACCTTGATGGTCGTATAGTACACTAGTCCCCTAGGCTCTTGTAGTCTTTAGACTACTAAGAGTTTCAAGGAGCGGAGGTTGTCTGCCACACCTTCAGATGGTCGTATAGTACATTAGCCTCCCAGGCTCTTATAGTCTTTAGACTATACGAGTTCAATGAGTGAGAGTTGTTGGTCACACCTTCAGATGGTCGTATAGTACACTGGTCTCCTAGGCTCTTGTAGTCTTTATACTACTAAGAGTTTCAAGGAACGGAGGTTGTCGGCCACACCTTCGGATGGCCGTATAGTACACTAGCCTCCCAGGCTCTTGTAGTCTTTAGACTACAAGAGTTTCAAAGAGTGGGAGTTGTCGGCCACACCATCGGATAGCCGTATAGTACACTAGTCTCCCAAGCTCTTGTAGTCTTTAAACTACTAAGAGTTTTAAGGAGCGAAGGTTGTCAGCTACACCTTCGTTTAGCCTTACAGTACACTAGCCTCCCAAGCTCTTGTAATCTTTAGACTACAAGAATTTCAAGGAGTGGGAGTTGTCGACCACACCTTTGGATGGCCATATAGTACATTGTCCTCTCTTCATATTTTTTAGACTGTGAAGAGTTTCAAGGAGTGGGAGTTGTCAACCACACCTTTGGATGGCCATATGGTATGCTTCCGAATGTTGTTAGCCACGCTTTCTGGTGGTCGCATGGTACACTAGCCTTCTAAGTCCTTCACATTCGTGAGCTTTTTTTAGGAGTGAAAGTTGTCAGCCATACTCTATGATAGTCATGTAGTGTACTAGCAATTGTTGTCATCCATGTTATTTGATGGTCGTAGAAGAGTGGTCATCCCATCGTTATTCTTGCAGGGGATTGTCGCCTTTTTGGGCTGAGACAATGTTTTATTTTATTCGATAGTTTGGTTGAGTGAGGTGCTTGGGCCTTACGCCTTCTTTGATGGGACTGATGGGTTACAGTCCTCGAGATCTACAAGATCGAGTGGTTGGGAGGCGAGGAGTCACTAATCATCCTCCCAAAACTTTCTATAAGTGAAGGTCTTGGGAATCATTTTGGCATTTATCATTGCCTTCTTCCTCTGGAATCTGATATCTTTTTTCTTTTCTAGAAGCTTGAGAGTGTTGTGTTGTCTTCAGCCTTAAGGTAATCATGTCCTCTTCGTCCTTTTCGGCCTTGTTTCTACTTCTCGGTCTTCTTCTACTTCCAAGTCTTCTTTTAGTATGTCTGAGGAGTCGGTTGGCTCTTAAAAAGATTCCCTGCCTTCTGATGTTTTGGTAGTAAGGGTTGATGATGCCAACGCGACTAAGGACTCCTCGGGTGACACCTCGTTAAGTGACCTTCCTCTTAGGGTTCGGTACGACTGGGTGAGCGATCAAGTTCTGAAACAGTCCTCCAAGTATCGTTGGTCTACGTCATTAGAGTATCTTGTTGCGAGTGTCCCTATGGTTGTTCCTAAGGTTGAGAGGGGATTGGTGTCAATGGAGAAGTGTTCGGTCAATGACCGTGTTTGTTATGGCTGAGAAGAGGGAGAATTAGATTACTTCTTCATGTACTTGACCTTTTTTACTAATGTTCATGTTTGTCTCCCTCTTGATGAGTTTACCATGGGGCTGTTGTGAATCTTGAACGTTGCTCCCACCCAACTACATCCTAATTCTTGGGCTTATCTCCAATCCTTTTGGCTTCTTTACAAAATGTTTAGTCTCACTCCCACTCCTCAGTCTTTCCTTCATTATTATAATGCTCGGCCCAATATCCTAATTCGTTGGATGTCACTGGTTAGCCAATCTAGGGCTGCTTTGTTTGCTCCTTACACTGTCTCCTACAAGCATTTTAAGATCGGGTTCTTTTGTGTTGCTATAGAGCCGGCAAGTCGCAAATATTTTTATTATGGTGATGTTCCCAAGTTTCCTCTTTATTGGACGACTAGTCATGTGCATTACCTGTACTGGCCGAGGTCATCAATGATCGATGATGATCAGATAATTTTTAGTCTTTTTGATAGACTTCTGAGGAGGTTACCTACTCAGGAAATCCTCAAGTTTTACCTTTGAGCTCAACGCTGGGTTGATTTGAGTGGTATGTGTATTTTTTTCATTCTCGTATGGTTCTCGACTAGCATTAACCTAAATAAACTTTGTTTGCCTTGGTTGTAGGTATCATGGCTCAAGAAGGTGTGTCTGACATGCTAACCAAACTGTGTTTAGAGAAGGCGTAACGTACAAGGGAGGCCGCCAAGGGTGCCTCTTCGAGTGCGGCCAAAATTTCAGTCCAACATTCTGCTCAGCAAGTTCCTCCTGTCGACCTTGCTTCCCCTTTGGCCGAGAAAAAGCCAAAGAAGAAGAAGAGTATGTACAAGGTAAGGCGCCAAGATGCTCCTGAGCGCTCTCCCAAGAGGGCTAAGACCTCTATTGGAGATGTCAGCAGCAGGGGAAAAGCACTAGTTTCCCACGACCTTGAGTTCCACAAGGGTGTCCTACTGTATGGGGTTTCCGCTGAGGGTAATGAGTTTGATGTTGAGAAGGAGGTCTATCAGGGTTAACTTGTTCCTATTGGAGATATGCTAGGCAAGGAAGCCGGCAGGGCTGACGAGGAGGAAGAGGTTGGTGGTGGTGATGAAGAGGAAACCTTGAGGGAGGAGGACGAGGAAGATAGTGAGGATGAAGAAGGCATTCCTGAGGAGGAGGAAGAAGAGAGGGCCTCAGCTGGTGATGGCTCGGGTAGGGCCGAGTAATTTGTTAATATGTTCATTTTCTTTGTACTATGGAGGGTCATGCCTTTTGTTATATCTTGACCTCCACCAAAACTTTTGTAAATCTTTATCAATGCAATTGTTATTTTGCCTAAGTATTGGCCACATTCTTTGCATTTCTTGCATTTCGCTTTAGTTTCAATATCACCTATCTCGATCTTTCAACATAGTATTTGTTAAGTATTAAAGTTGAGGCTGAGGTGTTTCTCGGCCTTGTTACCAATCGCTTTTGATTGGATTTTCAAGTTGAGGCCGAGGTGTTTCTCGGTCTTGTTATCAATCGTTTTCGATTGGGTTTTCAAGTTGAGGCCGAGGTGTTTGTTGGCCTTGTTACCAATCACTTTTGATTGGGTTTTCAAGTTGAGGTCGAGGTGTTTGTTGGCCTTGTTACCAATCGCTTTTGATTGGATTTTCAAGTTGAGGCCGGAGTGTTTCTCGTCCTTGTTACCAATCACTTTTTATTGGGTTTCTGAGTTGAGGCCGACGTGTTTGTCGGCCTTGTTACCAATCTCTTTTGATTAGGTTTTCAGGTTGAGGTCGAGGTGTTTGTTAGCCTTGCTACCAATCGCTTTCGATTGGGTGTTCAAGTTGAAGCCAAGGTGTTTCTCGGTCTTGTTACCAATTGCTTTTGATTGGATTTTCGAGTTGAGGCCGAGATTTTTATCAGCCTTGTTACCAATCGCTTTTGATTGGGTTTTCAAGTTCAGGCCGAGGTGTTTCTCAATCTTGTTACCAATCGTTTTTGATTGGGTTTTCGAGTTGAGGTTGATCTGTTTCTCGGTCTTATTACTAATCGCTTTTGATTGGGTTTTCAAGTTGAGGCCGAGGTATTTGTTAGCCTTGTTACCAATCGCTTTTGAATGGCTTTTCAAGTTGAGGCCGAGGTGTTTCTCGATCTTATTACCAATCACTTTTGATTGGTTTTGGAGTTGAGGCCGAAGTGTTTGTCGGCCTCGTTACCAATCACAATTGATTGGGTTTTCTAGTTAAGGCCGAGGTGTTTGTCGGCCTTGTTACCAATCGCTTTTGATTGGGTTTTCAAGTTGAGGCCAAGGTGTTTCTCGACCTTGATGCCAATAACTTTTGATTGAATTTTCAAGTTGAGGTCGAGATGTTTTGTACCGTTTTAGATGAGTGTCTTTAATAGAATTCAAAATAACTAGATAACTTCATTAAACTAGAGCCTCGTTAAAAGCTCCAAAACCCTCCTTAGGGAAGAAAGACTGAGTTAGGAAAGAGTGCCCTCAAAATACAGGAATTTCAAAGTACAAACTAACTATAGTAGAACTTGAGGTGGGATGCATTCCAGGTTCTAGGTATCGTTTTTCCTGATAAGTGCTCCAGGTGATATGCTTCATTGGCCACTTGATCGAAGTCGTATCCGGTCAAATAATCTCAGTAAAGTGTAGTACTAGGAAGTGACTCCTAGGTCGTCTCCCAAGGACCTAATTCTCTATCCAAGGAATGAAAACACACTGAAAGGGGGGTTAGACAAATTTCAACAAACAATAATTAATGAAACTTAAACCAGTGATTAAAAACAGATTATCCCCTTGATTTAGAATGCAGTCCGATTATCATTGGTTTCAAAAATTTATAATAACGCTCCATCCCTTTTAGTTAACTAAGCGAAAATTAATGTGAGTGTTCCTTATGCGAAACAAGCATTCATCCAACATTCATCCCAACCTCTAAACCGTGCAACTCCCTTCACTAAGCGTGAACAGAGGCACAAGTTTGTATTTATCGAATCACTAAGCGTGAACGGTCCAGTGAAAATAGTGGGCTCACATAATGAAATCAATAGTAAAGGAGTGAAACGAATAAGTATAAAACCCCAAAATTTTTTTGCAATCTCAATCAAGTACGTAACCCAAACGGATTAGCCTTCCATAAAAGTGAATAAACAAAGTGAGATGAAGAAGGAACGAGAATTAAATAGCGAAATTAAATATATAACAAAATTTAATTGAAACAAAACCGAATGTAGAGGGAAAATGAATTGAGTTCCAAAGCCGAGAGTCTCCGGTGTATCGAACTCCTTTGGCTTCTCCTCCTTTCATAGGCGGCTAAACCTAGGTCAGTCCTGAACACTAAACCTAATGGGCTTAAATCATTCAATTTTGGTCCAATAAATAAAAATTGATAATGTGGAAGCTCCTCTTCAATTCCATAATTAATTTCCAAGCCCAATAAAATTCCAAAGCTGCCCTTAAAATAATAATAAAATTAGCTTAGAAAATTCAAATTAAATAAAATTACGAATTTCTGGTAAATGAAGCCCAAACAGTGAAATAGAGAAAATAATAGACAGTTATACACAAATCACTAATAAAAATAGGTACATAAAGACAAGTAAATAGGGGAAAATAATGACTCATCACTGCTACTTGTTGAACTCTGAATGGTCCTTCCTAGTTGGCAAAGATCTTGCCTTCCCCTTGCCTTGCTTGACTTCTCATTCTCCACACCAAATCTCCAACATGAAAACTTCTCGGTTTGACTTTGGAGTTATACTTTCTCACTGCTCTTCTCTTACTTGCTTCTTCCATCACTCGAGCTTTATCTCTTAGTTCATAGATTAAATATAGATTGGCCATTAGGCTTTCGCTATTGAGCTTTAGGTCGAACATTTCTCTGCGTAGGCTTGGTTCTCCAAGTTCTACTGACAGCATAACATCTGAGCCACAGGTGTGGCTAAATGAAGTTTCTTTAGTTGAGGATTGTGCAGTGCATTTGTACGCCCATAGTGTTTCCAATAACTCCTCAGTCTACTTTCCTTTAGCAGTTCCCAGCCTCTTTTTAAGCTCATTTAACGACTTTATTCGAAGCCTCGACCTGGCCGTTGGTTTGTGGGTGTTCCACCGAGCTGGTGATGGAACGAATTCCCAACCCTTTTGTAGAAATCCTGAAGTCCCTGGTCAATAAATTGTCTCTCATTTTCTGAAATGATAGTGTTCGACAGCCCAAACCTGCATACTATGTTCTTCCACACAAAGGATTGGACCTTGTTAGCTGTGATAAAGGCCAGGGGTTCGACCTCTATCCATTTAGTGAAATAATCAACAACGACTAGAAGAAACTTACACTGCCCTTTTCAAAGGCTGAATGGGCCAATGATGTTAATTCCCCACTGAGCAAAGGGTCATGGGGAGCTCATATGATGCCAAGTTTCTGGTTTAGTTCTCTGCATGTTACCGAATTCTTTCCACTTTTGACACTTCTTGACATACTCTGTAGAATCACTCTCCATAGTTGGCCAGTAGTACCCAGCCCTCAATGCTCTTGTAGCCATGTTGCATCCTGTAGAATGGAGACCGCAATTTCCTTCGTGTAGCTCGACCATTAGATAGTTAGCTTGATTTTGTTGATGTATTTCAGCAATGGTCTCGAATAGCTTCTTTTGTATAACTCTTCTCCTATCAGCGTATACCTCACACATTTTTTCTTCATAGTGGCCTCTTCGGCCTTTTCACACGTTCCATCTTTCAAGAACTTAATGATTGGAGTTATCCAGAAATCTTTATTTTCTTCAACAACCATGACCTCTTCTCCAACAACTATGCTTGGCGTTGGGACTGTCATCTGTATGATAGAATGATAGCGATTTTTATTTTTGGTGCTTGCCAGTTTAACGAGTAAGTTGACTCTTGCATTTTTCTCTCTTCTGATGTCTTTTATCTTTGCTACCTTTAAGGTTGATAGTAAATTCAACACTTTTTGGTAATATTGCATCATCATATCGTCCTTGACCTGGAACTCTCCAGTTAAATGGCCTACTATTAATTTTGAATTGCTCCGACATTGGATCTCCTTTGCTCCTATCTCTTTAGCTAAATTCAAACCTGCAATTATGGTTTCATATTCAACTTGATTATTAGTAGTTTCGAAATCAAACCTCAGTGGTTGCTATATGGTAAGCCCTACTGGTCCTTCTAAGATGATCCCGACATTGCTTCCTTTGGTGTTTGATGATCCATCTACGTAAATCATCCATTGGGCGTTGAGGCTTGTCAATTATGGGCTTAGTTCCACGAAGAAATCAGCTAGACGTTGGGATCGTATATGTCTTCTTGGTTCATAAGTGATTCCAAATTTGGACAGTTTGACCGACCATCCTATCATCCTCCTTGCAATATCAGGTTTCCTCAATACCTTTCTGTTGGAAACTGTTTTGGCTGAAATACAAGAGGGGGGGTGAATTGGATTTCAAAACTTTTTGAAATAATTTGATATTTTTTCAGTAAAATGCAATTCTGTTTCACAGACTGGATCTTTATTTG
>Ga0123340_1000761_pt1 | contig 23850 bp, 22 predicted proteins | sample SirMexnodulemix_FD_89961 | JGI IMG/M metagenome (GOLD analysis project Ga0123340, IMG submission 89961) | Root nodule microbial communities of legume samples collected from Mexico - Siratro Mexico nodule mix | ecosystem: Host-associated > Plants > Roots > Nodule | place: Mexico: Nepantla...
GATTTAAAATGTTTTACATTTAATAACAGTAATCTTTCAAAACTAGAGAATTATACATGTTTTTGTGTATGATTTTAACTTCAAATAAAGTTGCAATCCACCTCCAATTTTATTTTATACTCCTATTTTAATTATGTGTCCTCTAATAAAATCCTTCAATTAATAATAGAATGGTCATATTATATTGATTTTGTTGTCTCTTATATTTTAGCTAACACTTGAGCCTTACAATGCACGGGTATCATCTTAAAAGTACTATATATTTATTATATTTGAAAAAAATATATTAACAAAATAATATTAATTATGAATATAAAAGGCTAACCTCGATCTAAAGTATAAAAAGATATATTCATATAAGAAATTGAATTTACAATAAATATTAATTATGAATATTGAAGACTGATCTAATCTTGATAACTGTTCAAAAAGTATAGAAAAAGGTATGTTCATAGAAGAAACTGAATTTACTTTAAGAAAATTAATTATGTTCAAATCTCATCAGTTTCTTTTGTCAAAGATATTTCTTTTTCATCCATGTTTATGGATAAGAGGTGGGATGCATAGTGATATGGCTTCAAATGTTACACATTTTTAAGGTAGCTTGTTTGGAAAAATTTATATATTAAATAATAAATATTTCATATCATCATATCCATCGATTTTATTATACTTTTTTTCTAAACATGAATATGTAATTAATATTTTGTTTAATTCGACTGATTTTGTTCAATTTTGGATTTTAATTTTGATTCAATACATAAATTATAGTACATTATTTTTCGGTTAAAAGAATGAGGAATAAAAGTCTAACTGCATCTGGCCCAAGTCCAAGTTCAGCATTGGGTTATTTGGGTTTTTACGAATGGGCTTAAGCAAAGCTCTTTCCTTTTGCACCCATTTTCTCTCATGGAAATTACTTCCTGCATTCCCGTGTTTGCTTCATGTACCCCATCAGTTTTTGATAATACCAGGAATGCCCTTGGCAGTATATATATTGAAAGTGAGGAGCGATGCTGTAGGTGGTTGGTGGGTGGTGCGTGATGTCTCCGACGAGCATGTTGGTGGGTGGTGCAAGATAGTCTTCTCTGGCAGTGTTTTTGTGAGTGAGGTAAGTTGGTTTTGGTTTTTATTTTGATTTGGTGTAAGGGTGCAAAATAAGTAGAAGTTAATTGCGGAAATTTTTCATAGGTAACATTTGTATTACGAAAATTGTTTTCCGAAGAGGAGGTGGGAGGAAAAACCATTACAGAAAAAGTTTTTTATAAAAGGGAAAGTGAATTACAAAAATCTTTTTTCAGACAATTTTTGACTTTCGAAAAATATTTTTCGAAATAGATAACTTGGTTTTCAGAAAACATTTTCCAAAAGTCAAAAAATGTTACATGTAAAGGGATTTCTCATATTATAAGGGGCTGTCCATTATTTAACAAGGGGCCACCTCAGTTGAAATTTTTGGCAACTAAAGTCACATGTCCACTAGTACAAAAAACGCTTTCTATGATAGGATATGATAGCAGTTAAAACAGAACTGACGTAAACAAAAATGCAATGACAATTTTGTAAATATTGGAATCGATATCACATAGGTTGTCCTCCAAACCCGATGTTATATATGTCTAGAAAGATTAAAAAACCAAAATTTAAAATTCTTGCTTTAGAGTTGCACATATCACGTCGATTCCTAGGTGGGGAACTGACATTATATGTGTCTGCAAAAAAGATTTAAAAAAAATTGAAAGTCTTAAATTCAGAGGCACATATCATGTCGGTTCCCAATCTGGGAACCGGGGTGATATGTGTCTCTGAAATTTAAGTGTTTTTCAATTTTTTTTAAAAATCATCCCAGACATATATAACATTGGTTACCCACCTAGGAACCAACGTTATATATGCCTGGGAAGATTTAAAATTTTTTTGAAAAACACTAGATTGGATATGAATATATCACATCGGTCTCCAGGCCTTGGAATGGACATGATATTTGCCTCTGAGTTGTTTGGAACATAATGGTGGAAATTTGGATTTAGGGTAAGGTGATCACATCAGTTCTATCCTTTAAAACTCACATTATATAGTCACTCAGATATTCAATTGGAGAAATTTGGGGTTTTAGGTTTTGGATACAACGTCGGTTTTGCCTTTCATAACCAATGTTGTATCATCCAACGTCGGTTTGTACTCTACAACCGACGTAATATCCCTTTATTTTAACTTTCCTGGCCTTAGTTTTCCTTTTACGTTGTTGCCGCCTTCGTCTTCGCTCTATTGCGCTTCACCATTGTTGAACCCTTTTCACTGTTTTGAGCCTTCAATCATCTCCAAAAGAGGCATTTTCTCTCTCGTGTTCTCTCTTGTCTATGTTTGTCGTCACATTGCCATTTTTGTTTCGGTTTTGGGTGGCATTTGTTCTCGGTCACAATCTCACTGGCATGTGGTTTTCTCCTGCATTTTCGTTTACCCATTGTGTTTCATTCACTTTATTGTTTCATTTACTGATTTTGATAACATTTTGTGTGGCTTACGTTTGTTGCTCACATTGCCATTTCGTTTCCGCTATGGGAGGAATTGGTTCTTAGCGCCTCGTGTTCCCACTATTTACGTTATCTGCGCCTCGCGTCTCCACTACTCTACATGATGTATATGTTTTTTACTATGTTTGAAATCTTGTATATATATGATTGGAATGGTTATCTGTATTGAAATGTATTTTGTGTATTATTTTGTATTTGTGTTGCACGTTTAGGTACTGAGTCCGAAGATGTTCGACCTCGACGATTTGTTTTTTATTTGGGCATTGTTGTATGATTGAAATGTTTTTTATGTGTGCTTGGATACATATGTTTCACATTTGGGTATTGAGTCCAAGGATGTTTGATCCTTGGCAATTTGTATTTAATATGTGCATTGTATAGTATATATTAAATATTTTTACTGTAAGTAAACATGGATCGAAGTTGGATAAATGAAAGTCAAATCAGTGAATTATATGAGAAAGGTGTCGAAGAGTTTCTAGAATTTGCTAAACGAAATGGAGTAGGAATGAATGGAAGATATTATTGTCCATGTGTGAATTCTTTGAATGGGAAAAGACTAGATATTGAGTTGATATGAGAGCATATTCTTTGTAATGATTTCTTGAAGAACTATGCAATGTGGACTTGGCATGGTGAAGTTCTTAACTTACCACATGTATCTGAGACTGAATGTTAACATTCTAATACATATGGAAGATATGATTTGTGATATTGGAGAAGATAGTTTTCACCAAGCACATGTGTATGATTTATTGAAAGATGATTTAGTAACAGAATTATATCCCGGTTGTTCATGTTTTTCACGTTGGTCAGCAGTATTATGATTATTTAATACCAAGGCAAGAAATGGGTGGATTGATAGAAGCTTTATTGAATTGTTGGAATTGTTGCATGAAATACTTCCATAAGGTAATACATTACTGACTAGTCACTATGAGGCCAAGAAGATATTGTGTCCAATAGGTATGGAGTATCGAAAGATATATGCTTGTCCAAATGATTGTATATTGTATAGGAAAGAGTTCGAAGGATTGCATAAGTGTCCTAGATGCGGGGTATCAAGATACAAAGTAAAGGATGACGGGGATGAAGATGACATGACAAAGGGTCCTCCTACAAAAGTATTGTGGTATCTTCCAATTATACCATGATTAAAACGTTTTTTTGGCAATGTTAAGGATGCAAAAAACTTGACATGACATGCAAATGGAAGAAAATGTGATGGGTTGTTACGACATGCTGCCGATTCACCACAATTGAAGAAAATCGATTCTCTGTATCCTGAGTTTGGAAGTGATCCAAGAAATCTCAGACTTGGTCTTGCAACTGATGGAATGAATCCATACGGTAATTTAAGTAGCAAACATAGTTCATGACCTGTTTTGCTAATTATTTATAGTTTGTGGTGTTGGTTGTGCATGAAGAGAAAATATATGATGTTGTCTATGATGATATCAGGACCATGGCAACCAGGAAATGACATAGATATTTATCTAATTCCTCTGATAGAGGACTTGAGGTTGTTATGGAATGAAGTCTTCAAGGTTTTTGATGCATATGAAAAGGTCAATTTCAATTTGCGAGCATTGTTATTTTGCACGATTAATGATTTCTCGGCATATGGAAATTTAAGTGGTTATAGTGTTAAAGGACATCATGCTTGCCTATATGTGAAGAGAACACAAGTTACCATCATCTAAAATATGGAAGAAAGACATGTTACATTGGTCATCGAAGGTTTCTGAAATGTAATCACCCTTATCACAGGTTGAAAAAAGCTTTTAATGGTTGTCAGGAGGACAAAATTGCACATCTACACTTAACTAGTCAGTAAGTCTACAAACGAGTGTGATACGTCGAAGTCACTTATGGGAAAACGCTCAAGCATTGTCGTGTGAAAAGCATATGGAAGAAGAAATTGATATTCAATTAATTGCAAAATCAATTCCGTGCATCTATGTAAATCTGTCTAAGATTATAAGTATCATGGTCTGCATGCATTCATTTCACACTACATATCAAAATCAATTAGAAACATTTCTTCAAGTCTCTACCAAGAAATTCTCTCAAAAAGCCACAGTCTCTTCAAGTAACCCAAGAAAGAGAACAAAGGCTACAAAAAACTCAGGCAGAGTGGATGTCGCAGAAACTGGGCACCTGGAAACATGGTTCCCTGGTGATCGGGACCACATTAAAATCTACCTATTGGAATACAACAAAATAATAATCAATAGTCCTAAAAATCTAAAGCTGTCTTGGCTTAAGGATGAGAAGCTTCATGATGTGAGAAAAATGTTAAAGCATCCAAAGCTGGCAAAGTTCTTGAACCTCACTAGAAACTTCTTCACAAACTTGTCCATTGGTCGAGAGAAGATGATATCTCATGTGAAAGGTTTATACATGGAGATAACTCCAGCTGTGAGGAAAGTAGTAGTTGGACTAAACTTTATTGGTGTGAAGGCTGGTAAAGGAAATGTTGTTGCCTTGGAAGACTTCAACAAGATTCAGTTCTTCAAGAGTTGTTTGAGAAATCCTCATGTTGCAATGAGGGGATTCAATGTAGGAGGACTTGCAATGAATCCAAGGATCACTGCCTTTGTAATTGTTTTACTGCTCACACCTAGAGGACACTGATGTGTATTTATTTTAACCACTTTCCTATTGCTTAGTGATAAGAATAATGACAAGTTTTAGACCATTTTACTGTATTTGGGCTTATTGGTCCTTAATTGAAAATTTGACTCAATTTTTGTAAAATTTCCAAACATGAGCATGTTTTGTATTTTGTCTATAACTTTTGATACAGACCTTGGATTAACTTAATCTTTATGTCATTTTGTAGATAACACAAAGATATACAAACGCTGTGAGAGGGTCCAAGACCAAATTCGAACTGTAAAGTGTACAAAATCAGACTTAAAGTTGGCATACGAAATCTGAACAACACTTTGAGCGAAAATATTCAATTGAGGACAACTTAGTTATTGCACCCCCAAATGAGTTGGGATCAAAACTGTGCATTTCTGATTTATTAGGACAACTTACAGGTGGGCCTGGGCCACCTTAGGTCAGAAAAAACTCTGAATATTGTAGTGAGTTAGTAGGGCAGTTGCCAACAACTATTTTGAGATAGATTTTGAATACAATTTCGCTTACTTCTTGGCTCGTTCTTCGCTTTTGCAATTTTATTTCCGTGTTCATTTGCTTCTGCACTTTTATTTTCATATTCATTGGCTATTATTCGTGTTCATTCCACCATGAGTGGCTAATGCTTTTACTCAATCCAGTCCCTAGAGGTTCTTCTGTTTCCATTTATCTCTAGGTTCGCGTTTTGTATTGTTTTTTCCACAATTACCTTCTCATTTGTTGTTTTAATTCGATTGTTGAATTTAATTGTTGGATTGAATCTGTAAATGAAATGAACATAGTCCGATTGGAATGTATTGTGGAGTCTCGAGTCAGAATCAAGTCGAACCGATGATGTTGCTCACCATGCGATTGTATTGGTTTGGCACACTAGGTGTTCGATAAAATTCTCTGCAATTGTGGAGTGTTCAGGATGTTAAATAGATGCAGGGATTCCAATCTGTTTAACCCACAAATATAATTGGGATAATATTTAGGAACCGGTGAGGGATTTGGGAGAACCAAAGGGAGACTGGGTTGATTTTCATTACGTGAACTTCTTTATTTTGCTTGAATCATTTTTTTTGTTTATTTTGTTTAAGTGTCGTACTTGCCAACCCCTACCACTGTGCTACTATTTTGTATTTTTAGTGACTGAGAAGGTTTGAGTGGTCCTTGGAAGAATGACCTAGGTTTGCTATATTGCAAAATCTAGCCTCCTAGTTAATTTGGGATGCATTCGACAATGCAAATCAGACACAACCATACGGTCTTAACAGAGGAAGACGTCATTCTTATGCACTGCATCATCAACAAGGTGGAAGGGAACTAGGTTCATGTCATTAAGGAACACATGATCAAGTCAAAGATTATTACAGATTACAAGTTTCCTTATGTTGTTTTGGTTCCAAAGATGATAGTGTATTTTGGGGTTGAGCTTGATGGAGACACTGAAATTGTCAAACTACACAATGAAGTAACAACTGCAACTCTTCACAAGATAGGTCTAAAGAAGATCAATGATGACTATTGGGTTAGTCAAGCTGAAGACCAGGAAGGTGGTATGCCTTCTTCTACTGTTGCTGCTAATGGTGGTAATGAAGGTATTGGAACAAGTGTTGCTACTGTTGGAGAAGGAATGACTTTGATTCCTTATGCCTTCAAGTTGACAAAAGTGAACCATTATCCAGATTTGAGCAAATGTTGTTGAGAAGGTTGGACACCTTAACCATGAGTTTTGTGTAGCTCAATTTCAACACTTGGATACCAAATTAAAGTTGTTCAAGAGCATCTGGCTAAGATGTATGATGGTAGAGATGTTGAGGATTAAATTGCATATTTCCTTACTCTCATAGTCATCTGTTTTAGGAATCATCTCACTATATTTTGTCATTCATCATACTCATTTTTCCTATTTGATAAAGGGGAGAATATGTATGTGTGTTTGTTTGGTTGTTGTGAGATGTTGTTATTAGTTATGTTTGGTAGCCCTAGTTTTAGTCGAGTTTTAGTTATTGTTATTTTGTTTACTTGAAATTGTTCTTAGTTGTTCTGAGTTTAAGATTGTATTTGATAATGATGTAATGTGTTCTAAAAGTGATTAATGAAATCATCTTATTTTCATTTGAAGTTGTAATATGAAATTGTTTGAAACTGTAAAATGAATGACCCGTGGGCTTTAAGTCTTGAACATACCATTCAGGGGGAGTATATGAATATGGGAGAGAAAAGGTTAAGTAATTTTGTTTTCATGACTTAGTAAGAAAAATCAATTAATTTATTTTTCAATTCAATCGATTGATTTTTTGGTATACACTGTGTAAGAACTTCAATCAGTTTACTTGAAATATAATAAGAGTCTGTTATCACTTGGTTTTATGTTTTGCACACTTAATTGAAGAAACTCACACACGCTGGATTGTCTTCATCAAATAGGGAGAGATTTTTAGAAATCTTGCATATTTTGTATTTGATGAAGTCAAGAGAAGTCAAGAGCAATCAAAGTGAAGTTGACCCATAAACAACTCAAGTTCAAGATGATTTGAAGACTTTGTCGTAGTGTGTGTGTGTTGATTAGATCACGTGTAAGGTTCATAAACCATTGGTTGATCCAAGAAGCTTTAAGAAATTAATTTAAAACTGTTTTGAAAAAGATAAATAAGTAAAAATCCTGTCAAGTAAAATCAATTGATTTAACTAGATTTTCAATTGATTGATTTCTCATAACTAACAGTTTTAATGAATAATTGTTTCTTTTAAATATGTTTAAAAATAATTTTAAAACATGTTTTTAATAACTTTATGAACACACGGAGTACAAAAGAGAGAGAACTGAGAAGTAACACCGTTTTATAAATCAAGACAAATAATCATTTTCAAGAGAGCTAAGTAAATATTTAATCTAGAAAGTTTCAAGAAAATGTTGTTCATGTGCTTCCACTGATATGTGATATCTCTGCACTGGTCTACGTCAATTTTGTATCAAGTAATGTTCTACAACTGGTTCTTAAGCTTATTTTTGGCTCAAATTTTTTGTAGTTGTGATTTTGTATATAATTTATATTGAATTTTGGATTTTGGAACTGCTATAGGGTTCTATAGTTGTGCAGTAGTGTTGTACTATGATGCAGTTTGGTTCTGCATGTGTGTAGCAGGGTGCTACAAGGGTTCTTGACTTCCTTGCAAGGTGTAAGAAGGACTCGTCATTGTATAGGGTTTACAATTAAGTGTGGTTAGTAAACTTTCTTTGCTTGTTGGTAAGAAAGACTGGATGTAGCCCTTGAGGAAGGGTGAACCAATATAAATCTTGTATGTGTGATATGTCTCTCCCTCAAACTTGATTTGCATTTCATCTTGCTACAAATCAGTGCATTTGAATAAAATTAATCAGTTGTTTCTTAAATCAACCAATTGATTTTGCATACTGCACTCACTGTTATTCTGTTTTAATCTAGTTTACACTTGGTTTGGTAAGCTTACTGCACATACTACTTTTCACTGCATAACCATCTTTTAATTAGACCGATTTCTTTTAGTGTTTTGCACTGCATACACTGATATTAAATGAATTTGCTTTATTCTTTTGTTACACATTTAATTCACAAAATTTCAATCGATTAACTCTGTAACTCAATCAATTGTTTTTCTTCTAGTGACAATATGAGAATTTTACATTCATTATTTTGTCTGTCTAATTGATTGTTTATTGTGGGCTAGTGATTGATATTTTGTGTTAAAAATTCTAGTAGATTTCAATCGATTGATTTGCTAATTCAATTGATTAAATTTTCTGATAAACTTTGTTGTTTGAAATTTAAATTGATTGTTTTTTAATTTTAATTTATTGTTTTTTGAGTAATGATATTTTGACATTCCTATATGTCAATACATTCATTTGACACTCCCACGTGTCAAAAAAAAAATATTTTATTCTAAGGTGCCAGTGTGTCAAAATACTCTCACTTCTCTCTTCATGTAATCTTTCCTTGACTTTCTGTCTTCACTTCATCATTTAAACTTCAAAACACATTCCCTTCATGTTTGATCTTTTGTTTACATAATCGCAAGCATTCTCCTTTTCCTTAATCTTCGTTGCTTCGTTAAGAACCACTGACATGAACATTTGCATACCGTGACAGTGCTTTCATTGTGAAGGTGTAGTGGTTCGACTTTAGTGTATTCTTCCCGAGTAAAGGTTCATCTTTTATGACTTTTTGATGAAAAAGGAAGAATTTTTTGTTGTTTTACGGTTTCATTTTTTATTGATGTATGATTTTCATTAGGAGTTTAGAGTTTTCATGTTTGAATATTATTTTTACTTCATTATATTTTGCCGAGAAGAGTGGGTATAATAAAAAATTACTCAGGAATACTCATTTATTACATTTACCTATGGTTGATAAGGTTTTATTTTTGAATTTCAATTTTTAGTGTATTTCATCCATGGACACCATGAACACCAACAATATGTTATCATTGGACGTATTCACATACATGAAGAATATGAATCGTCAAATACAGTTAATGATGAAGGTTTTGATAATATCGAACCTCTTGTTCCTACCATTGGCATGTGCTTTGAATGCTCAGATGAGGCAAAGACTTTTTATAGACAGTATGCAATCAGAAAAGGGTTTGGTGTTAGAACAAGATCGTCGAAGAAAGGATCCGACATCAAAGAAGATACTTTATTTTAGTGTGCTCGAGAGAAGGTAAATATGTATCAGGCATCCCTACTGAAAGGAAGTCACTTCCAACACAAGCCAATGAATGTCCCGCCCGCATTACCCTTACAAAAAAAGAGGACAAATGGTACATAACAACTATCAATGAGGAACACTCCCATGACCTTTGTCCAACCAAGTCAAGGTTGTTTCAGGGCAACAAAAAGATTAATCTTCGAGCTAAAAGGACTATTGACTTGAATGATGAGGCTGGGGTAAGGACGAATAAAACCTTTCAGTCATTAGTCCATGCCGTCGGAGGCTACGATAACCTTCCATTTGTTGAGCTACGATAAGTCAATTATTATTTGCCCATGTCAAAGCCTTTTCCGACAGGCATGACATGTCTCCACCCACCAAATCGTATGTCATTGAAGCTGACTACTTACCAAAGAGCCATTTTGGGGATGAGACACCCGAGAGAAATGATTCCATGAACGACAACATGAACACATATATTCATAACCCTATACCAGTTAAGAGAAAGGGACGACCTTGAACTAAAAGATTAAAGTCAGCGTGTAAGAAGGCTCAAAGACGAAAAAAGACAGTCCATGCCAACCATAGAAGTACAAGCAATAATGGCATAAGTATTAATTTAACTTTTGGTCTAATTAAACTCTACTATTTATTATTTCTTACTTATTAATGGGATTTGTTTTGTTTCATTGTAGTGCAATGTGGATTCCACCGGAATTCAAGAACTTCATATAGGGGTTAACAACGATTCTGAAGACTACATGACAAACACCTTACATGGAATGAACGACGGAAGACAACCGGTTCATGATAAATAAAAATTAAAACATTTGCATTCCTAAAGTTACTTATATTTTCTTCACATGATGCTTACAGGTTTATAATGTCGAATCTGGTGGATTTTTGTCCTTGCTGCAATCGTTAGGAACAAATGTCACAAACACATAAGAGTCATCATCTACAATTGTATTTTGATATTACTTTGTGCTTTCGGTATAAAGTCATTAAATTAATTACAATTATGCACAACTTGGGTTTGTATTAATTCAGACTTTTTTCTGTTTTGTTTTGCAGGACATGATGTAAAAGTATTATAAGGATATGAGTACGTCGACATTTGAACAATATATATATATATATATATATATATATTAAAATGTAATATTTTTGGGCTCATCACTTTGATGTATTTTGAAGTCATCTCACAAACTTGTACAGAAAGGCACATCTTAAATATAATACATATGAAGTTTTTCTCTTCTTAAATTATACCCATAAGAAGGATACGGAGTACATCGACATTTGACTTGAACTAGATATATAATGAAATGTGATATTTTGGACTCATCACTTTAATGTATTTTGCAGTCACCTCATCTCACAAACTTGTACATAAAGACACAAAATCTTAAAATATAATACACCTGTACGTATTAATACTAGTTATGATTCAGCTGTTCATATTAATACTGATTGTGTGGTCAGAAATTCCCAAAGATTACCCCTTTTTTAATAATGGGACACCTTAGCTGAGGTTTTGACATCTTAAGTCAAAAATTAAGTTTTTCTCTTCTTAAATTATACTCATAAGAAGGATATGGAGTACATCGACATTTGAACTAGGTATATAATGAAATGTAATATTTCTGGACTCATCACTTTGATGTACTTTGAAGTCACCTCATCTCACAAACTTGTACATAAAGACACAAAATCTTAAAATATAATACACCTCTGCGTATTAATACTGATTTTGATTCACAAAAATAAGTTTATTTTATATCGCTGTTCGTATTAATACTGATTGTGAGGTCAAAAATCCCCAAAGGTTACCCCTCTTTTAATAATTGGACACCTTAGCTGAAGTTTTGGCATCTCAAGTCAAAAACTAGGTTGTTCTCTTCTTAAATTATACTCATAAGAAGGATATGGAGTACGTCGACATTTGAACTAGATATATAATGAAATGTAATATTTTTGGGTTCATCACTTTGATGAACTTTGAAGTCATCTCATCTCACAAACTTGTACAGAAAGACATATCTTAAAATATAATACACTTGTGCGTATTAATACTAGTTGTGATTCACAAAAATAAGTTGTTGTCCTTTTAATCTTAAAATATAATACCCTAGTCTCATCATTCAAGTCAATAGTCCTTTTAACCCGAAGATTAATTTTTTTGTTGCCCCGAAACAACCTTGACTTGGTTGGACTAAGTCATGGGAGTGTTCCCCATTGACAGTTGTTATGTACCATTTGCCCTCTTTTTAGCAAGGGTAACACGGACGGGGCATTCATTGGCTTGTGTTGGAAATGACTTCCTTTCTGCAAGGATGCTTAATACATATTTACCTTCCCTCGAGCACACTAAAATCTTATTTGATTGTCGATTCCTTTCTTCGATGATCTTGTTCTAACATCAAACCCTATTCTGATTACATACTGTTTATAAAAAGTCTTTGCCTCATTTGCACTTTCAAAGCACACGATAACATACTGTTGGCGTTCATGGTGTCCATGGATGAAATACACTAAAAGTTGAAATTGAAAAAAAATAAAACCTTATCATGCCATAGGTAAATGTAACAAAAATATAATGAAGTAACAAAAATATTCAAACATGAAAATCCTAAACCTCTAACGGAAATCGTACATCAATAAAAAACTAAACTGTAAAATGACCAAAGATTTTTCCTTTTTCATCAAAAAACCATAAAAGACAAACCTTTACTTTGAGAAGAATAGTAAACTCGAACCACCACATCTTTATAGTGAAAGCACTTTCACGGTATGTGAATGTTCATGCCAGTGGTTTTTACCGAAGCAACGAAGAAGGAGAAGGAAAAGGAGAATTCTTGCGATTATGTGAACAGAAAAGCAAACATGAAGGCAATGTGTTTTGAAGCTGAAATGACAAATTGAAGAGGGAAAGGTTTTCCCTGCTCCAAGCTTAGTGAAATGATGAAGTGAAGACAAAAAGTCAAGAAAAGATTAAGTGAAGAGAGAAGTGAGAGTATTTTGACACGCTAGTACCTTAGAATAAAATATTATTTTTTTGACATGTAGGAGTGTCAAATGAATGTATTGACACATAGGAATGTGAAAATATCATTACTCTTGTTTTTTTAATGTATATTTACAAATTACAGTTAAGCTATTTAAGTACAAACTTTCAACTTTTTAAACAATATTTAACAAAAATTTTCAATAATTCAATTCATCTCCTCTTAAAGTGAACCCAAAGTGTTTACGTATACAACCTACCTCTGGAATATTTTCTCACATATTCCGTTTTCCCAAACTGTTTGGAAAGTGTGAGAAGAAGTACACATTCCACATCACTAATGTTAACTATCCTCCTAGATTGTTGATTGGTAAAGCCACTGGATGTATACGCTCTGCCGGCCATTTTTTTATTATGATGGGTATCAAAATAAAGACATTTTATACCCATATTTCTCTTGGTGTTTTCCTTGTTTATATGCTTTAAGAGGGAGTACAGGATTTATTTAGGAGATTTCTAAATTTTTTACTGCAGAAACAGCTGTTGTTAAAGGTGGTATTCTCTTTCTTTATTTATGTAAGTTACTTTTTTCTTACTGATACAAGAATCTTGTAATACTCACTAAAATGTCAATATTTAAACAAACTATTTTTAGAAATGGATTAAATATATGACCAACAAAGTCACGTGGAAAGAAAAAGTACATCCTAAACATAAAAATTAAATACATAATAAGAAAGAGTCCAGTGAAAAGATAAATGACACCCTAAACATAAACAAAATAGAATGTTATAAAATATACATGATCTGTTACAGATAGATTTCACTTTTGTTTTATATATGGAGAAGCCAATAAATTAGAGTGCAACACCTATGCAAGTTCCTCGTAACCATCAAATTAAGTAAACTCAGGCTGCACCTTGGTGCTTTCCTGTATCTAGTTGGTAAAACCCTAATTGCATTTCCCCTCCCACCTTTCTAATGCACTTCCTTTTCCTTCCATCGTGATTCACCATTTCCATCACTTGTTCTTTTCTCACTTCTATCACCTTTTCTTCAACTGTTTTTGCTTGAATTTCCAAGATGAATTCCACACGAACCATCTTCTCTTCGGCCACGCTCACGGTCAGCCTCCCTCTCTTACGACGTGAGATCTTCAATGTGTGCATGGATCAGCCCATGAAGATAATCTCCGATGGCATTTGGGACTATCCCAATGCATCATTGCCTTCACAATCTTCATACACCATGCTTGAGCTTCAAATAGTTATAATCTTTGCCGTCACGCAGGCCTTCCATTTCATTCTCAAGCGATTAGGGTTCCCTTATTTCGTTTCACAAGTCATGGTGCGTCCCTTTTCTATATGCTCATCATCGTTTTCCTTTTGCTTCTTTCAGTCTCTCGTTCCTTTTGTTTCATACAATATGAAAAAAAGACTCGTCGATGCATGTGTCCATCTAACATAAATAACTCGTGTCCTTTCCTGTAATAACACGTGACAATGGATCAATCTTTTACGAAAATTCAAATAATCCTTTTCATATATAGTCTGTATTGCTGAATTTGTTTTACACATCTTTATAGCTATATAGGTTTTTATTTAATTTTTAAATTAAGTTGAACCAATTACACCAAGAGACTTCGTTATTTTAAACCTTTTGTTTTGTATTTCACCAACTATTTTTCTGAACTACATTGTGTGAGTTTGTAAACACGTTGAACCTAGGTTTAAAGTGAACCCTATAATTTATTCACTCACGGTTAGACCCGATAACATATTTACACACGTTAAAACCTTAAAGACTGCCCCTGATTTCAAGTTACATAAAAATTGCCAAGATTATTATACTCGTAGCCAGATTGCCATGACTTTTTTTTTTTTTTTTTCTTTTAACATGGTTGAATAAATAGGTTTGATATATTGTTACTCTGAATCCAAAACATGGCAAATTCTAATTTCAATTCTCCTAAGCAAGTTACATCTGGGCATGTTACATTGCATGATCTTAAACTGACCACCAACATGTCATCACTAAAAAGCCTGTTTGGCACCACATCCTAAACCATATGACTTGCATATTTCTAAGACAATACTAACTAATAACGTGAGAAAAAAAAATCTACAAACCAAGTTAGAAAGTCGGTTGTAGAAAATATGTATTAAACCATTAGGGTTTGCATCTTTTTCAGGCTGGTTTTCTGCTAGGGCCATCAATTCCGACTGGGCCATTGGAAGTGTACAAGAAGATGTTGTTCCCTTTTGGGAGTGCTGACATCCTTAACGCAGTGTCATCGTTAGGATTCTCATTCTTCCTCTTCATAAACTCAGTGCAAATGGACCTAAGCTTGATCACGAAAACGGGGAAGAAGGCATGGGTCATCGCACTTTCCTCCTACTTCATCTCCGTAATTGTTGGGTTTGCTGTCATGAACTTGGTCGCTTCCCAGCTGCGATTCGTAATCGATGACTACGACAGTTTCTCTAGCTTGCCTATGGTCATCGTAACTCAGGGCGGCGTTTCCTTCGCCGTCGTCTCCAGCTTGCTCAACGACCTCGGAATCCTCAACTCCGAACTCGGTCGACTTGCCCTCTCCACAGCTTTCGTCAATGACCTAACTGGTAAAATCAAATCATTTTTTTTATAAGTCAAACTATTTTTATTTTCATGTCAAAACCTTAGCGAAGCTAACACTAGTTGCTAAATCTAGCACACGGTTAATCAAATTTGCCTATTTTCATAGAATTTCCCGTTCTTTTTTATAACCATTTTATAGTACCCTTATGTTTATATTTGTATTTCGTAGGAATCTATAAAACTATTGTAAATTTATTTGTAACAATATAGTTTAAGAATTATATTAAATGTGTTATTATGTTTTTTTTTCATTTATTTAATACCTTTTATAAGAAAAACAAAATGTAGGACAAAATTGAAAAGTTAGTTGAATTAAATAATTGTAAATTCCATTGAATTTAAATTTCAAAGGTAAATTAATTGGATGGACGGTGACTAAAGTTGCTAATCATGTATGTGATTTGCATTGTTGTATTATGATCAGGTGGAGTGGCAGCAGGGTTCGGCGCTGACTTTGTGAAAAGCGTGAAGTTGGAATATCGTGATCTAGTTACAAACGTAGTGGCCTTTTTTGTTTACCTAATCTGCATTCCACTAGTTGGGCGACCAGCGATGAAGTGGATTGTGAAGAACACCCCAGAAGGGAAACCCGTGAATAAGATATATATCCATGCCATCATAGTGACGTTCTTGGGATTAGGGTTCTTTGCAGGGTATTTCAACCAACCATTCTTAGTAGGGGCCGTTATTTTAGGCCTTGCAGTGCCTGAAGGTCCTCCTTTGGGGTCTGAATTGGTTTCCCAACTTGAGTTGTTTTCCAGTTGGTTCCTCACCTCAATTTTCGTCACATGTTGCACCATGAAGGTGGATCTCAGAGACTGTCAACCTTTATCGTACTTTGTGGTCGTATTTTTGTTCATTCTATTGGCCCAATTGATTAAGATGCTACTGTGCATGGGAATTTGCCGCTACTGTAAAATGCCCTTCTCTGATGGTTTCTGCCTTGCTCTCATTTTGACCAGCAGAGGTGTTGTGGATATCTGCTCCTATGTCCTGGCCTTCGATGCATTGGTACTTAATTAATTCTTTGATCACTCATTCAAGCATGTTTCTAAGTATGTATTTTGGACATCATGAAAATGATCGTACTGTCTTGTCTTCAACCATTGCTGATCTAACTAACTGGTTTTGATTCTTCAACCATTGCAGGCAGAAAATAAAAAAGTAATAGGTGTTTTGATCATTTCGGTGTTGTTTCTAGGAACAACTTCGAGGCTTGGTGTGAAGGCATTGTATGACCCTTCAAGGAAATACGCTGGATATCAAAAAAGGAACATCATGAGCTTGAAACAGAATCATGAGCTTAGGATTGTTGCATGCATCCAAAAGACATACCAAATGATTCACATAAAAAACATGCTCCAGCTTTGTTCTCCTTGTCCAGAGAACACCCTAGTGGCAGATATTTTGCATCTGAAGGAGCTGGTAGGAAGGTCCACTCCCATTTTCATTGCACACAGACTTCAGCAAAAAGTAGGGTCTTCCTACAACTACTCTGGGGAACTCATTGTGACCTTTGACCTTTTTGAACGTGACTATGCTGGTTCTGCCACTGCCAACACCTACACTGCCATATCCCCAATGGCACTGATGCACGAAGATGTTTGTCACCTTGCATTGGACAAAAATGCACCCTTATAATCCTTCCATTTCATGTCAAATGGGGAGGGGATGGTTCAATTGAGTTAGAGGACAGCAACATAAGGGCATTTAACTCCAGGGTTTTGGAAAGGGCACCTTGCTCCATTGGGATTCTTGTGAACCGAGGCCCTTCTGCCTTCAACTCAGCAAATTACAAAGTGGCCATAGTTTTCTTGGGAGGACCTGATGATAGAGAGGCTTTGTGCTTGGCTAAGAGGTTTACCAAAAACCTTGGCAACAGGTTGTTTGTGTATAGGTTGCTTGCACATGACCATGATATTTCCAATTGGGAACACATGATTGATGATGAGGAGCTGAGGGAGGTGCGTGGAACCTATGGAAAACTAGAAAATGTGACATATGAAGAGAAGACTATAGAAGATGCATCTCAGACAACGGTTTTCATCAAAGATATAGCCAACAAATTTGATTTTATCGTAGTTGGTAGACGCTATGGAATGAGATCATCTCAAACATTTGGGTTGGAAAATTGGACTGAATATTCGGAGTTGGGGGTCATTGGTGATTTGCTTGCTTCACCTGATATGGAGACTAGGGCTTCCGTTTTAGTAGTACAGCAACAGTCAACGGCTGTGTCATGATTATCCACATTATTTGACAATTTTTCAGTTTTGAAAACATTTTCCATTTTGTATTTGCTAGTGTTATTCGATTCAAGACTAGTTGTTTACTATCTGTCACAGAATCCCAATTTTTTCAACTTAAAATAAATATTTGAAATAATTGCATAGAATCAGTTTCTCACAAAACAAAACCCTGATTATTGTTAAAGTAACACAGTATTAAATTAATACCTTAAAAGGTAGAAACATATTTGCTTTATTAAAAAACAAAAAAACACTTTTTCATATAAAATACGAACAATTTCACCTACCTGATTTCAATCTGGTTCTGAGAATGGATCTGGAGAGCATAAACAAAGAATGAAATTTGAACATTTGGAGTGGTTTCCTCCCTTCAAAACATGGGAAGTGGATGGTTACTCTCCGTGGAAACGGATCCCCGGTCTCAGTCCTTTAAATTTAAATATATTGTAATTAGTATAATGATTTTTCGTTAGGGAAGTAAATACAGAAAAATAAAAGAGTAAATCAATCTGATTATGTTAAAAAAATATCAACATTTTATATTGTTAAAAACAGTATAATGTTTAATATAATATAAAAGTATTTAATAATTAATAATAAATAAAATAAATTTGTTTTTATTGGGACCTGAGCTGGAATCTTTCGAGATATTTTGTTGTTGACTTCAAGGAAGTCAGAACTTTAACCGAGCTGAAAGTCCTCTTAAGATGACGTTTAAGCTTTGTCGAACGTGTTTCGAGTAGAGATCCACCTACAGAAAATTTTCTGACACTCAAGTTAGTAAAAGTATAGATATATTAATAGAATACTTTGTTTTGAACGGTGAAGAATATAATTAATTAAAACACTTTAGGGATGCTTCAACCCTATTACTGAACAATTATACTACCAGCTCTACCCTCAAAACTATACATCCAGTGATAGAAACTGCTAGATCTGCACAGAATACTTGCATGAAAACAACTCCCCACACACAATATCTAGAGAAAAATTGAATTAACAAATGAAGAATACTTTTCACCACACCATGACCAATAATATCACCACAATATCCAAAGAAATTCTACCACAACATGATCAATAATATATCCTCTGCTTCCATAATCGACCTCTCGAGGCCGAGCTCCATAGCCGAGCTCCCGAGGTCAACCTCCAAAGGCTACCTCCCAAGGTCGATCACTAGATGGCTGAGCTCCATAGCCGAACTGCCCGGGACCAATCTTCATATGGCTGATCTCCTTAGTGTAACACCCTAGGCTGATCTCCATAGCCGAACTCCTAAGGTTAATCTCAAGAAGGCCGAGCTCCATAGCCGACCTCCCAAGGCTGATTTCTAGAAGGCCAAGCTCCATGGTCGCTCTCCCAATGGCCGAGTTGCATAGTCGAACACCCCGAGATCGATCTGAGAAGGCATGGTCGACCTCTTTATGCCAATTTCTAGAAGGTCGAGCTCTGTGGTCACTCTCCAAAAGGCCAAACTACATAGTCGAACACCTGAGGTTGCCCTTTAGAAGGCCGAGCTCCATGGCCAACCTCCCAAGGCCAATCACCAAAGGTCGGGCCTTGCAGTCGCTCTCTAAATAGCCGAGCTACATAGCCGAACACCGAATGTCGCTCTCTAGTCAGCCGAGCTCCATGGCTGAACTCCCAAGGCCGATCATCAAAACCTCGGTTGGTGTAGGGAGAGGTTTGTTTGGGAAAAGCACCTAGAAGAACAACTATTGGCTATGATTTCAAAAGTCTAATGGAATATAGAAGGACATGATAGGTTGGTGTGGGTAGGTGATGATCAACTCGAGTATACGGGAAAGTCTGGATACAGTATTCTGAATCAGGACAATCTAAGGCGGTCAGAGGCATTTCAAATGTTATGGACTCTAAAAATAGCTCCATCACCGTTAGTATGTGCTTGGAGGGTATGTTTGGATAGGTTACCAACCAGGCCTAACTTAGTCAGAAGGAGAGTGATGTTAGGGAATATGCAATGTCCTTTGTGTTAAGAAGAAGTAAAAACTTCTCAACACCTTTTCATTACCTGTAAGGTGGCACAAAATGTTTGGGATCTTTGTGAGAGGTGGGTAGAGAATGTGTCCGTTAGACCCAATAACATCTATTTCCACTTCTTGAGTTTCTATCTACCGGGTCTAAGGCAGAGTAGTAATACAGTGTGAAAAGGGATGTGGGTGGCTATAGTATCGAAGATATGAGAACATAGAAAATAGGTTGTTTTTAAAGAAGGGGTAGTGGATGTTGCAGAAATTTTAGTTTAGCACAGCTAAAGGGTTGGTTATAGCTTAAATACAAGATGATGAGAACTTCACTCTCTTATTATGACTGGCATTTTTCCCGAATGACGTGTCTTCAGACATTGTTTTGTGTCTTAGCCAAATGTGAAAGGTGTTTATAGAAAGAACTCTAGAAAAAGAGGAAGGTATTGATTTTACGGATTGATAAATATGGTAGAATAGGAGTTGTTTCTTTTGCAGGTATAAGTAGTCAGGTACGGAGGACTAAATCTAGGGCCTGTGAGCAGCAAAGGAATGTGAGGGAGTGTTGGTGTGTTGTACAGGCCAACTACACATCGTTGCTATAGTGCTTGGCCTTGTATCACTCTAGTACTTGGGTGGATATACCTGTGCAACGTAATGTTTATTCGGTAGTATCATTGTATGCTTTTCTTGTAAAGATGAGTAAGATATTACATGTATATTTGGGAAAGACATATAGGATGAATTCTTACTTGATCTCGGGTCTACTTGGGTTGTATTAGGGTTGAAGCACTCCTGAAGTGTTTCTTTTAATTAAATTTATTTTTTGATGTTAAAAAAAATGTCGAGCTATGTAGTCTCTCTCCAAATGGTCGAGCTGCATAGAAGAATACCCGAGGTCGCTTGCTAGATGACCGAGCTCCATGGCCGACCTTCCAAGGCCGATCACCAAAAGGTCGAGCTCCAGGGCCGAGGACCCAAGTTCAAGCCACCTTCGCCCTTTACTTTCCAAGAAACTACCTTGACTCTTTCTATTCCAGCCTCTAACATTATCCTGTAGAACAAAACCAAAACAAAAAAACACGCATAGGCCTTGGTCGGCCATACCCTTCTCCCTTACAGCCTACTTACACTATTAACACAATCACAGCTCAATTGTCAATAGTAAATAAAGAAATGCTACAAGCTACAGAACTATCATCCTGACACAAAACCATAGTTGGAAGTCAGTCTGTCATACGGTGCTTCCGAACCCAAATTACCAAGAACACCATAATGTTTGTATTAACTCTGACTTCAAACTGTTGGTTATGCTGCAATATCACCTTTGCATAGCCAATCTTACACCATAGTTTGCAAACTCTAGGTTGCACATAGATACCAGTGAGAATAAGATGTGTGAACACCTTTCCTTCTATTTTTTGTCCATAACCATCATGTCATTTGTGCCAAACAGAAAATATCTAAATCATCTACAACCATGTTCTTAAACACTACCTTGTTTCTTTGTTTCCAGATTTCTTATACAATGGCTAACCACATCCCTTCCAAATTATATTAATTTTCTTACTACAGCTCATGATATAGAATTGTTGGAAATGGTTAGACACTGAACAATGACCTACTGATGTAATACCGATCCATCTATTACAACTTTCACAGGCTTTTTTGCACTGTACAACAGTTGATAAACAATGATTTGTTGTTTTTTATCGGGACCTGAGCTGGAATCTTTCAAGGTGTTTTGTTGTTGACTTTAAAGAAGTCGAGCTTTAACCGAGTTAACGTTCAAGCTTTGTCAAACGTGCTTCGAGTAGGGATCCACCTGCAGAAAATTTTTTGATGCTCAAATTAGTAAAAGCATATAGATATTAAGAGAGTACTGAGTGAATAAATATGAATAAAACTATCGACTCCTTGTTGCATTTAAGCATTATTCCTCTTCATTTTCACTTCATAAATCACTTGAAGCATTTTGAAATTTCATTGTTCTCCCCATTGTGGGTGGTCTTGCTTCGAGTGTTCTTGAGTTTTTCTAAGCCTTTCATCCTCTTACCTTAGGTAAGTCCTCTTCTCAATGTCTATCCCATCTTCATCATTATCTCCTAGTGGAGGTAACCCCTTGGTTAATAGGGAGGTTATCCCCATTAGGCTAGATGATTCCTCGAGTCACTAGTTTCTGAAGAAAGGGATGAGTTGGAAGAAATTTCTCCTCCTTCCCAAGATGCAATCACCATGGTGGCCCCACTACACCGGTGCTAAAATGCTTGACTTCGTCATAATGCGTAAAGAAAAAGTTATGGTTTTCTTGCCGGAAAAGCACAAAGCCTCCTTCCAAGGCATTTGTTTGCTTATTTAATATCTGCTTGAATGTTATGTCTAAGTACATCTTGGTGGAGGTGTCTGACAGCTCTGATCGAGTCTACATGAAAACCTCCACCAAACCATGAGGACTTTACCTATGCATTTGAGTTTTTCTTCAAGGAATTCGACATTTTGTTTCCCTTGTCAATTTTTGAGACCCTAATGTTGACGACAAAGAATGTGGCTCCTCACCAACTTCATTCGAATAGTTGGCCTTTTTCAAAGCTTTCCAGATTATTTGTCAATATTTACACATTCGTCCAACAATAAACAAATTTATGTACTTTTACCAACTTAAGCATGGGACCAAGAGGCTGGATCTCTTTGAATATGACTTAACACGACCCCCTATTCACCATATACTCCTCATCCTTCAAAAATTTCAAAGATAGATTCTTTAAATTAAAGTGTTCATCACAAGACCACTAAAAGCGTCTTTCCTTTTTTCGTCATTTTTTGTCCTATATTCCCATTGTACTAGCAAGATAAGTTCAAGTCACGAGTTGAGTATTTGCTCTAGATTAAGGAGAGGGTTGACATATAAATTCTTAAGCGTCTTCCTCGGCCCATAAGCAGAAAAGCTCTACTTAATATGGCCCTTGGTTAGGATAGATGTTCGATTCAATCGAGATCATGCTTTCTCAATGTATGGCAATCCCACCATTTTAATGGTGCCACTCTAGATGTCATTAGCATAATACAAGCATTAAGAGTTGCTGAAGGACAAGTCCGAGTGAGACCAAGGTCTTACTGTAAAGTCTTTTGAGATTGTGCAAGGCTAATGCAGAATTAAAGCCTTTGAGGTCAAGTTGGAATTGATGAAGCAAAGGCTTGAAAGCACCAAGGAGGCGAGGAGCAAGCTAAAAGAGGATGAGGTTGGTGCGGAGATAATAAAGACCAAGCTCCGAGAGGCTAAAGTCAAAGTTCCACGCCTCAAGGAGGAGATTGAAAAACATCCAAAGATGAGACGAAGCTTAAGGTTGAGGTTACTAATCTAGCACAGGCCAGCCTTTAAGGTTACTCGATTGGGTTTAAAAAGGTGATATGGCAAGTCATCTACTTTGAGCATTCTTTGGATGTAACCAAATTTAGTTTAAATAAAGATGTCATCGACGATAGTTTAGTTAACGATTAAATATGTAAATGTAACCGAGTTCATTACCACTACAAAAAAAATCAAAAATTACATACATAATTACATGCATATGAAAATCCATAAAGTAAAATTTTCATTAGATAAGAAATTTTACATACAGCTTCACATTCGTATGTAAATTCAACATTAAATACGAATTTACATATGAATTCACATCTGTATGCAAAATCAGCATTACATATGAATTTTTACATACGGATTTACATCCAAAGTTTTACGTGTGGATTTAATTTGTATGTAATACAAATATTTACTTTATTATTATTATTAACATAAGCCCTATGCTCTCATATTTGAGGCCAAATTCAGATAACTCGACCAACCAAGCTATCATCCTACTAGCAAGCTCAGCTTTTCGTAACAACTACTTGATTGGATAGTTGGTGCGTATCACAATGTTGAAATTTGGGAAATAATATCGGATTATGTGTCAAGAACACAAGACCAAGTACAAATTCTTAATCACTAAGTCCCTTTCCTCCCCTGGCTAGAGTCCGAAGAGTGAAATAGGCTAAATATTGTCTCTTCCCCTCCTTGTGGGCCAGTAGCATGCTTTAGGCCGAGAGAAAGACTGCAAAGTGCAC
>Ga0123340_1000762_pt1 | contig 23849 bp, 4 predicted proteins | sample SirMexnodulemix_FD_89961 | JGI IMG/M metagenome (GOLD analysis project Ga0123340, IMG submission 89961) | Root nodule microbial communities of legume samples collected from Mexico - Siratro Mexico nodule mix | ecosystem: Host-associated > Plants > Roots > Nodule | place: Mexico: Nepantla...
AGAATTTAGAAAGATGGAGAAAGGAAAACGGAAGATAAAGGGAGAAGATGGTGGTGGTGGTGATTAATTTTATACAAGCATGCAAAAGAGCTTTTGGTGTTTTTTTTATCAAGTGTAAAAAAAAAAAAAAAAAAAGGCCCTGCCTTGCCTTCTTGTATTCCTCTTACTTCTTCTTCTCTCTCCTACATTACACTCCTTGTTGTTGTAGCAGCACAGGCTATGAAGAGAGAGAGATAGTAAAAAATGGTGAAAGTCGAAGAGAGAGGGTAATGAGTCCAAAAGAGGTACTGAGGATTATAAAAGCAATGATACAAGGAAGAAGAATAATTCGAACTTGCAGTCCTCTCTCTTGCAGGCTTCTGCAATGTTATTATGTATGCTTTGTTTTTTTTTTTTTTCATTTTCAAAAATAATTAATTAGTCTTTAACTTTTTAAGAAAGTAGTTTTCATACATACCCATATGAAAAGAGTTTAGCAAGTAATTATAGAAAAATAATGAGAAAGAAAGAGTTTTTTGTGTAGGATTTGAGGGTGTCTTGGTCTGAGAAATTTTGGTAGTAAAATTTGTTTCCTCGTCCCAATGCAAATGTCGCAATAATCTTTAGTTTGTGAAGTGTTCACTGCCCATCATCCGCTTAGGCTTTGCTTGGGTAAGCCTCGTAACGGTCGATTCAATGGTTTTTGCCATTGGCTGGGGTCCACTTTCCAACTGTTATGTTACTCTCTTTTTAACGCCACTTTTTTTAGTTGGAGTTTTGCGCTATGATTCACTGCTTCTCGGTTCACGGCACCCTCCTGTGGGCCAGCCTTTGCACGGTTGATGCCTTCAAATCCTTAGATTCATCACCATGTGAGGGCTCCGCTGGAATCTCGTTCGTGATTCTTCACTTCTTTGGGTGGGGGTGCACTGTGCCTTTGGCTAATGCTAATCACTGGATCATTGGGTGTGGTTGTGATAGAGACAAAACCTAAGCTCACTAATTTTTTAAGGTTATGAAAGTAGTGATTCTTTATGATTCTTTTACCATAAATGACTTTTTTTTTACATTTCAATGTACAAATTAATGATAATTAATTGAAATTCCATTTTAATTTTAAAATATATGAAAAATATTTTGGTTGTGATAGATTAGTGTCTAACTTAATGTTACATTGGTTCTCAAAAAATACAAGTTAATATTGAAGTATTTGCAGGAGTTATCGTGTTGTGTATGATGAGATGATGTGTGGGACCCAGCAGAAATGATATCCGATGGTGGGAAATGGAATAGGTTTTAGATGAAAACACACTCAAGTGTAATTTGGAAGGTTGCATGTTGGAAACCTGGTAGTGGATCATTACTTGTTGACCCCAAGAACACATATTATACTTTTGAATCTAACTTTTATTTTGTTGCAGACACTACCATGCCATGCCTATCATATTCCTATGGTTTTTTAGTTCTTTAATTCACCAACTTTTTTTTTATTACTTATCACTTCACTGCAATAGTTTTACTGTGCTTGTATCTATATAATTTAGGGTTATATATCATTTAGTTTGTTTGGTCTAATTAAAATTATAATGATTAAAATAGATTATATTATATATATATAAGGATGTTTCGTTTCAAATTGATATGAATTTACATTAATTATTTAAAATTCGTATTTATTGAGATTGTTACTTGGTGGATAATGTTAAACTTTATACTAATAAAGTATAAAAATTAAACACTAAAATGTATTAAAACTTATAAAACTATTTTAAGTGATAACTCATTAATTGGGAAATGTAATTGTTTTTGTTGGGACCAGTTCACAATTGATTCTGGTGAGATGATCTTGATCTTCCATTGCCACAGTAAAAAAGTATTCCAACATTTACGTAAGTGTTCGAAGCTCAAACAAAAATTGATTTATGTGTCTTTTTTCATATGGACTATGTTCACTTATTTATAGGAAATCGTCTGGCATTCTTTTAATATGATTGGTTCATATACTCTCATGTGTCGGCTTTTGTAGTCTGTTACTGTAAGGGGTTCTCTGTAGCCTGTCACTTTACTAATTATCTTAGCCCTAAGATGTCGGTTTAGACAGATAAAGATGTCGGTACAGCTTATTTATAAAGAAACATCTAACACTGCTTCAATATGATTGGTTCATACACTGTCATATCAGCTTTTACAGACCCCTACCTGTAAGAGGTTGTCTATAATCTGTCACCTTGCTAATTATCTCAGCCGACAAGATGTCGGTTTAGACCAATAAAGATGTCAGTACATTAAGGATTTTATGTGTTTCTATTCACATGGGCCATGTTCTCTTATTTATAGGAAAGCGCCTGACACTGTTTCAATATGATTGGTTCATACACTGTCATGTGTCAGCTTTTACAGACTGCTACTATAAGGGATTGTCTATAACCTGTCACCTTGGTAATTATCTCAGCCAACAAGATGTTGGTACAGTAAGGATTTTATGCGTTATTTTCATATGGACTCTATTCACTTATTTATAGGAAAGTGTCTGACACTGCTTCAATATGATTGGTTCATATACTGTTGTGTGTCACCTTTTATAGACTGCTACTGTAAGGGGTTATCTGTAACCTGTTATCTTGCTAATTAACTCAGTTGATAAGATGTGGTTTAGACCGATAAAGATAACGGTTTGGACCATAAAGTACAGTAACACTTTTAGTTAAATTATATGCATGTACGTAATTTACATCATCATCAAATAATTTTATAAAATTATATTCTTTTTTTTCATATGTATTTTTTTTTACATATATGTCAAAACAAAAATATGAAAAAAAAAACCTTCATATATATAATAAAAAATAGGATAAATTAGAGATATTTAAAAGATATAAACATAAATTTTTATTTAAATAAGTTTCAAACATCTCAAACTTTCATACTACATCCTACTAAACAATTAAGGGTCTACAAATAACTCATATTCAATATCATTTCTGTCAGAAATCCACTTGATTTAGCAATTTGAGTCAAACATGTATAATTGTCATACTTATATTTATTGTGTTATCTGTCAACCTAGCTACATGAACATAAGAACCAAGTCTTTTCATATGATAGAATAAATCCATATGACTAATCAACCAACTATTTTTTCAAATTGCAAACTCAGTCATATAAAACTCCTTCAACTCTCACCCTCTTGATTATTTTTATTTATATGATTCTAATATACCAATTGAGTCAATGTATCTTCTTTTAAACGAAAATTTGATTCACTGCATACTATAAACAATTTCAACACGATATTTCTTTTCTAAAAGTATTATGTCTCAATTACATTTCCACATTATTTATGCTTCATTTAACACCTCAACATATCATACAATTATATAGGAAATTACTTTTAAAACATATTAAAATATCTCATATTTATAATTCACACGTGCAAGGCATTCTCTCCCAACAACCAAGTCGTGGAACCAAATTCACCAACCAATAGTGGCTTACCTAATGACCATTGCTCTTAGATTTTCAATTTTCATAATTTATCTTAACAATAACATTGCTCTTAACAATAACATTGCTCACTCAGTGACCAAACCACTATAACTAAATTTGCCTAGTGAGAATGACTCACCTAGCTACCAATGCTCTCAAGTTTTCAAATTTACAAATTTCTCCCAGCATAATTTGCATAGTTCTGAAACTAGTACAGGTGAATCAATAGGATTTTACATGTCATTACCTTACTTATTATAGAGTCACTTAGTCCAATTTATAATCTACCACAAATCATGTGCACGTACACACAATTCAAATAATTCGAACCAATTATATTTCACATCAAATAGTCAAATATCATATTAAATCATACAAAAATTAATAATACTTCAATTTTTTCAATCTATCTAATTCGTTTTTCAATATACTTAGTAAACACATTAAATGTATTCTACTATCATTAAGCATTTAATCATTTCATATCACTTCAAAACAATATATATTTTACTCAAATATGTTTAATCTCTGCCAGAAATTTCAACAAGTGATCAAGTAATTTTCACAATCAAATCTTATAACTTAAGTATTATAGAGACTTAAATCTATCTTCTTTTACTTGATTGGAAGGTACTCATAAAGAGATCTCCAACTTCTAAAAAACATAGGGATAATTTAATTTTTACTACAGAGTTTTGATTAATGATCTGAACACATCACTATAATCTTCAATTAATAAAGACTATTTCTATAGTCAAATTAAATAGTTCAATTCAAGAAATGATATATAGGTAAAACTCAACTGAGTCAAAGGAAAAATAAATAAAATTGAATTTACTTAAAAAATAAATTTGATCAAATAATCTTACTCTATTCACTGTTAGGAATCCAAATATGATTTCTAATTATCAATTTGATGAATAATGAAGTCAAACTTAAAAAAAAAACAAAAGAGAAAAAAAATGTTTTTAGATAGATGTTGATCATTTCAAAATAAAATCTGGAATATCTATTTATATAAATTTTTGACTCTAGTAATAAAATATTCATGTGTCATTTTAATTATACCACTTATATTCAAACTATTTTATAAGTTTTTATAAAAAAAACATAAAAAAACAACATCTAATTTATGATGATTTTTAATTAATAATAAAAAATATCTTCATAATTTACGAATGAAGTCAATGCCAGTGTTATTTAAACATTGTATGTTTATTAATAGTACAGTATATAAACTAGAGAAAAACTATATACTAATGCTGAATTACAACTTGTGTGACATATGATAAGTTTAATGATTTCTATAACAATTTTCTTAAGAACAACATCCATCGTAATTTATAATTTTAGAGTATAATATTCTTATACTGATGAGGGTCAAAATTAAATTGTATATCTAATAGTTACTCATCATATTTATGTATTGCACAAGTATAAATATGGAAAGAGAATAAAGAAAAAATATATCAGCGAGAAAAATTCTAATAATGAGTGTATGAAACTTATAAACTTGAGTCATACAACCACACAAAATCAGATAAAATAAAAAATTATTTTTTGAATACGCAATTATTTAAAAAGTTCATGTGCTTATTTTTCAGTTTTGTTAATTTAAATATAATTTAACACTCTATTATTTTTATTCTTATTTCTCACAAAAAAACAAAGTTTTCATAAAGATATATTTTCTATGTGAAAAATAAAATTACCTTTAAACATGTAAATGAACCTTAAAAAACCATACAGGAAAAAGATGACCTACATGTGATTGCCCAAAAACAAGGGTGAAATTATTAATTAACTTCAAGAACTAATGTAACATTTAAGAATGATTATGCCATATGATTGGTTACTAGTGTTGTATGATTATGATTAGATTACTCAAGAATAGTTTTTCAATTATATTATAGCAATTTTATGATATATTTTTATTAATTTAAATATACGTAAAGCGTCAGTTGCGAATATATATATATATATATATATATATATATATATATATATACGCGTATATATATCTAAATAGTAAAGGTATAAAAATAACTAAGTTATTTGTATCCAACCTACCTTTATATTTATTTTAAACTACTAAAAGAATCAAACCGAGTATAAAATTATTGAAACTTACTGTGTAATAATAATTAGTGTAATAATCAGTGTAACTTACTGTGTGATTATATTCTTGAAGTTTACTCTTCACATACTCTTTATCTCACCTAATAAGGTTTATAGTAATTGGCTTAACTAGCACTAATTAAAATACAAAATGGGTAACTCGTAAAGCCTAAAGAAGCCTTTTAAGTTTCCAAAGATTAATTACACAAAATAAATATGAAATTGATTTTTAATTATTTGTAGAAAGTTATTAATTCTTTGAATTTTTTAATAAATGAAAAATAACAAAACTTTCATAATTATTTAACCGATGTATTGATATGAATGATTCATGGTTGAAAACTAAAATAGAGATATATTGAGTGTATACAATGCAAATATTTTACTTTACGTAGCATGGATTGTTTCATATTTAAATGAACATTATTAAGATTCAAACCCTAAAAAACTTGATGTTTGATCCTAAGTTGTGTGGTTGAGTTTGGTTGTGGTGTTCTTTGGACCACTTTCAGAGGGTTATGATTCACTCTACAACACACCCTTGTGGTCTCTTTTCTTCCCTCACATCTTCAATTTATTCTTTGTTCTTTTGCTTCCCTCACTTTTAACTTTTGCAATAAGTGTTTCTCAACTTTCCAATCATTTTCCATTCTTTCAAGCTTTACTCTCTAAAATCTAACTACACTACAAATGGTTGTACCTCAAACCAAAAACACAAGCAACTCATAACAATGTCTAAAAACGAAAAAAGGAAAAAGTATAAACCAATATAACCCCAAATCAATAATAAAGTCCATGCAGTTAACTAGAAGTACTGTACAAAATATATTATAAAATGTAAGGCATCAAATTGTTTTATTTGAAGCATCTTTTTAAGAGTATTACAAAAGGACATTAAATAATTTTCTTTTACTTTTAAATATTAATCATTTATTAGGTAATGGATTTCTTAAAGTCTCATAGTCCATGCACGGACGTGTCTTCTCTTTTTCGGTATAGATAGTATTAATATATAAGGTAATTCTTTATTTTAATTCACTTTAACTTTAATTATGAATATTTTTAATTTAATCTTAATTATAAATTTTTGTTCTCTTTTTTGAAAAGATAAATAACAAATCGACCTAACGAATTAAATAAAAGAAAATAAGTGAATTGATTTTAAGACAAGAAAGCAATATCGATTACATTATTCAATTAATGACAAAAATCAAATGACTGAATATTTATAAAAGATAGAAACAATTTTAAACAACTAATAAAACAATTTTTTAGTAAAAATATAAATAAAAATACTCATAAAAATTAATTGAGCTGTCATCTTTCATAAGAATTATATCTGATTGCTTTGGACATATGTAAGAATTATATCTTACATCAGGATTATAAGAATTAAAATAATAGTGAATATGATTATTTTTTAGCCTGTGGCACCAAGTTTTGTGATCATAAAATGTTTGAAAAGAAGAAAGTGAGTGGAAGAAAAGGAGAAATAAAAGATTAACAGAAAGCAATTACAGAAGATAATTTGATCATAATTCAGAAGATATGACTCAAATATTCTATCTTTCACCACAAAACATGAGTGAGGGACCACTCATTCCCATCTTCTCATAAATCTTGTGATCACATTCTGAAATCTTAGAAAATTTGAATATTAAATGTTTTGATTTGGAAATATAGACTAAAAGAATATAGAACAGAAGGGATATGGACATTGAGTAGAAGAAGATTTTCTGAAGAGCATAATTGTCCTATAAGGTATCATAATGATGGGTTATTAGATGGTTTGGGTTGCATGCTCACATCATTCCACAATACATTTATTGCACCAAATCATTACCTTCCACAGAACCCACCAGAGATTTATTTTAGTATTAATAATTCTCACCTTCAAAATGCAGAGATGTGAACATCCATGTGGGAGATGTGAAGATTGTTGGAATCAAAAGTGGGCACTGTGCTATGTTTGTAGCATGTACACATAGCATGCATGCATGCATGACCCACTCACTCACTCACAGCCTTTCAAAGTTTGGTATAAATAAATGGACCTAACCTATCACTCAGCTTCTCAACATTTTGGTCTGATGCCAAAGCCAAAACCATTCATTTCTTTTTATGGCAAACCACTTCCTATTTTGGAACCTATTATCTTACTTCATCATCATCATGCTGCTTAACACAAACAACCTATTACCTTTTTTTGTTTCTTTAGTATCAAAGTTGAGTGCCAAAAGCTGTCTTCAGAACAAGCTTATAAAAATATATTATATTCTGGTACAAATGGAAATGTTTTGCTACCACTTTATTCAATGATGCCACATTCATATTCATATCATCTGTTTTGGAAAACTTTCTCATCCTCTCCCACCTACCAGTCTATAACCATATATGTCTCATCATTTTTATTTGATTAAATTATACTTATATATATATTATATAAAACACACATTATGATAATGAAGAGATCTATTTATATGTAAATTTTTATAAATTATTTTACCCTAAAAAAGGCATAGAACGAGAAATAAGAAATAAGACGAAATATGAAATACGAAAGAAGATAAAATAAGACTTCTAAACAACATATGCTAGAGCTCTGATAGTCAAGTATGTAAAAATGTTTTTTACTTCTTTGAAAGCTTAGAAAAAATGCACTCCCTTATGATTTCCAATAAAATTGTTTTCTTTTAATCTCTGTCATAGTTACACTAGTTATAGTAAAACCCTAAAACCTTAATGCATTTTATTCACTATTTATCGAATTTGGAAAAATAGCAAACAAATATATTTAAAAATCAATGAAAAATATTATGAATTACTAGCTCATATAAAAAAAAAATGCATAAAGACATAAGTTGATGGAATTCTCCCCACGATGAAGCATGGTTGGCATCATAATGATACTCACATTCTACCTACTTGCTCACCACATATGAGCACACCATTTATGCTCTTCCATGAATAAAGGTCTTCTTCATTCTGAAATTATTACTACTACATTATAAAATAAACTATAATTACTATTTTAATGTCTTCGGGTTTGTGTTTTGTTGTGTCTGGAAATGCACGCGTGGATGATGGATCTTTGATCTTTGTTTTGCCTCTTAACTTTCTCCCCAACTGTTTGCATAATTGCCCTAATAATTCTTCAACTCTTTGCTTTGTGGCCCTTTGCCCTATTTATAAATAAAATATACTACACTTTCAAACTTCATGCCATGCACTGCCACGTTATTATTTCTTACAATGTAAACTAAAATATGGTGCATCATCTACTTATTCATATATATATATATATATTTATAATGAAACCATATGCGTATTGACATGTGCTTGAGTATTGGTTGGTTCGTAGTTGTAATATTGGAGATGAGTATTGTGAAAAGTTGCTTTATAATATCCGTAGCACTGATTGTTATATAGGGTAATCGTTGTTTTTTAGTGTGAGTGAGTTCAAAGAGAAGATTCACGCGTAGGAAAAAAAAAAGATCATATAGGAATCAAGGAAAGCATCTCTATTAGAGTATAGATTTACTTTAAAACAATTAAAATTTAACCAATTTTAATTATGGTTATAGCTAATTTTTATAATCACTTATTATCATTATCTACACGGATTAACTAGCAGATAACTATTATCATTAGCAAGCAACTTAATTAGTATTAGGAGTTCGAGTTTTAAATGAACAACTTTGTTAAATATCAAAGAAAAATTTTTTTCTGATAGTTTCATAAAATTCGAGCATGATATAAAAAAATGTCACTGACCCAAAACACTGAAGATGATATATATTACCTTTCTCTGTTATCTACTTTAGTCAAAATGATTTATTATTTATATGGTTATCATCGACTAATCCCATAGCCCAAGCCCCACATTCACTTTTTTTCTAGAAAAAAAAAAGACAGAAAGTGGGACAAGTTCAAAGAGAAAAAGATATAGATTTTTGTCTTTTACGTGTTTGATTTGGGCCCCACAACTGTCCTAAAGTCCATGGGCCAAGCAATCTTTTTGCATGGGCCATACAATCCATGTTCCGCATAGTAATTTGGGCTACTTCAGTACTCTTAAGACCAAAATGCAGTGTTTATTGTAATTTGCAAACACAAACCAAAAATATAAAATAGAAAGAAATTAATATTTTTGCCAATGATTGAAAAAAGTGTGAACTGTGTTAGTAATGTCACTTTAAATTGACTACTTTGGTACCGAAACAATAATGGAGATGAGGTTCATGATTTAATGAAAAGTAAAATAAAAAGTTAAAAAAAAAAATTGTGACATGATTTTCATTGAAAGTGTCCCAAACTTTTGCAATTGCTTTAGTGTCCACTTTATGCCTTTATTGGAGCTGACAAAAGGCTTGAGGTGGTCATGGGCCTATCAGCTGCAAAGCTGAGAGAAAAAAGACATTTTAGGCCCAAAAAGAAATTCCCGACATTTTAAATCCAATTTGATTCTTTTTTGCTTTATTGTGCCTGCAACTGTGCATTGCAAATAAAGGCCCAACATTATCCTTTGAATCAACCCTTTTCTCTATTTTTTTTATCTTTTTTCTTTTGTTGTAGAATTTGTATATCCATGGTTCCTATGGTATGATTATATTAAAAGTGTACCATAGTGATTTCTTAACTTTCCTAGCAAGAACCAAAGTGGAAAAATAAGTGATTACTTTAGGGAGAATTTCATATATTGACAATGATATAAACAATGAGTGTGCACTATTCCCCCAAATCAGCCAGCATTTAAGGAGAAAAGTTGTTGTGGAGCAATTTAAAATAGAGGTAAAATATCAAATATGAAAGGATATGTTCCTATAAAGTTAAAAATGAGTTTGTAAATGAAAAAAACATTGGACAAACATAACAAATCATGAATGTGTTAAAATATTAAAAGTTATGTTATTTATTAATGACTAAAAGTGTTTGTTTTATTCTTACTCATTTTATAAGATTCAAATCCCAATGAATGAGGTGACCAAAGACCAATAAAACAATCTTTGTCTGAATGTGTTTTTCTTCTTGTCTATGCACATATGTTGTATTTTGTGCTTTTGGCATTTGCAGTGAATTTTGGAGAGAAGAGCTCCTGTTTCTGTCATTCTCTTTGTGTGCTTTTTGTGGCTTGCAATCTGATGTACTGTTGACCAAATGAAAAAGAGAGATAGAAAGAGGTATAGATAATGGAGTTTAACAACTATATATTGATATTTATTTTTTTATATTATCAAATAATAAAAACATAGTGTTAATGTGCCTTTTAAAATAATTGCTGCAAATGATGATTTATGATTAAATCACGATTTAAAACTGAATTACATTATGCATTTGCAAACCTACTTGGTGTAACTTTAAGTATGATATAGATGAAATTACTTAAAGCACATTGAAATGAAGTGATTGATACTGGTGCAACTTGTGTGTGAAGTTGTAAAGAAACATGTTGAAATTGAAATTGCAGGATGCTATTGTTTATGCCTTTATTGGAGCTTGCACAAATTTTGACCTTCTGCACAAAAGATCACAAAGCCGCAAATGATCTCCCAAAAAACTTTTCTCCTTTGTATTGGAAAGTTAGAAGGATGGCAATCTCATATGAAGCAAGGAAGCCTAAGGCAAATTTCATATTTTGGCTATGTTCCTAGCCTTTTTCTGTTCTTAAGTTAGGAAGCAAAGAACCTAGCCATTAAAAGAGGACGTTAGATAAGATTGATTACTTACGATTTTCAATTTGAGATAAGAAACAGAAGTACAATTTGAGTAAAAGTGCGAGATTTTTACGTGCAATATTACATTTTTTATTTATATGTTAAATAAAATGAGTATGGAAATGGATGGTTAATAAAGTCCCCTTACTTCCAAAGTTCATCCTTATTTAACAAATCAATTTTATAAGAATAAATTAGATTTAAATTTATTTTTTAATATGAATTGTTGTCTCTATTGTTCTTATTGGTGCTTTCTGAAATTCCTCATTTATATATTTTTTACTGCTTGTCAAACAATGTCAAGATAGAAAATCAGAAATATCAACAACCAAAGGCAAAGAAGTTATGAAAAAGTTAGATAGCATGGCAACAGCTTTTGTGGTTGTGGTATAATTCAAGATATATAAAAAAAATCAATTTAGTTGGATAATTCACATTTATCAATCTACTAATGATCCTATGATATCCATGAACATTATAAGCTGCATTAGGGGTTTGTCAAAGAAATTTCCATTAATTAGATTCACAGCCAATGAGCCCACCATATCTTGTTTCTCTACAAACAACAGAACTTGCTTCTGAAAATTAATATACGGAGAAGAAAAATCTAAGGAACATGAATGTATTCTTCCACTCTGTTACAAAACCACAATTGGGTACTCTTATTTCTTCCTGAGATCAATTCCAGCCTTCTTTGCAACTGCATCAAGTCCATTCTTCTCTATGGTTTTCAATGCTTTAGTTGACAAACGGAGCTTTACATAGCGCTTCCCCGCTTCCCACCAAATTCTCTTGTACTGAAGGTTCACAAACTGCAGTTTCTTTGTCTTATGGTTTGAAAATGACACTTTGTTGGCCCTGTTTGATTTCTTTCCAGTGAAGGGACAAACTCTCTCTGAAAAAAACAATAAAATTAAAAATTAGAAGAATCAATCTCCACCCAACTAGTTTATCTTTCCCTTTTCTTTTGAATAAGGAAAACAAAATTTATTCAATCTTATAGCCAAACGATCACAAGGTGTGACCCACCAAAACATGATGGACATGTATAAAATGTAATCCGCATGGAAAAACAAAATAAACACTTACCCTTTACACATCTCTCACCCAAACATAACAAATTTAACGTTAGTAACAAAGATTGCAGTCTATGACGCACGCATAGGATATGGCGATAGAAATATTGATATCAGCTTCATGAAACCAATAAACGTATTGATGTTTCATAGGTTTGGAAACTTCGACGAGATGTACTAGTTCAACATCCTAGATATCAGAATCAGAAATGGATATGTGAAGCAAATTAAAGTATCAGTGCTTCATATATTGCAGTTAAGTTTCATACACTAATGACAGTGAAGATGATTCACATCAACAGGTAACAATATTAGCAAATTGTTAGTTGCCCAGTTTGGTTTGAAAAGTATTTTCTATTTTCAATTTTAAATAAAAAAATATAAAGAATAGTGGAATTATAGCTTGTAACAAATGTTTTCAGGGTTTGTTATATAAAGTTTGAAATCAGAGAAAAAAATTTGGAAAGAATCAGAGCAATTACATTAACACTATTTATGATTTCTTCCAAATTCACACAATACCCAATCCTAACAATCTCTTAATTTTTAGAAATATACTACACTATATAACAGCCGAAAATCATTACACCATATACTTCCCAATTGTGTGAAATATATTACAGTGATACTCAATTACTTAAACTTATAGTTTGGGTTGGGATCCATAATACTAGTTTGTAAAGTGAAGTTTTTACCCTACTTATATATTATCTTTTAACCATATCAGTAGTTGATGATGTGGGACTAAAGAAAGCATCACTCTTGAAAAATACATTACACCATATCCTCCCCCAGTAAGAATAAAAACTCAAATTTCTATCGGTGAGTGTAAAGCTACAGCACATAAGTAGTATGATTCCCGTTTAAGGAGTAAATAAGCTAAGAAATTACAATCCCTATCTTAAAATAACTACAGTCACATATATTAAAAACAAAATAAATATTTTTTATTGAAACAATTTTACTAATGAGTAATGGGAAGCGAGATGAATGTTAGGGTTAACGAATTGAGTGAAAGTTAGAAAAATGAAGAAGTAGCGGGAATTGCTTACTGGCTACGATGGGGAGAGATGCGGGGAATGAGGAAGAAGCGGTGAGGGGCGGATTGGGCAGTTTGGGGCAGCAGATTCTGAGGCCGCTCAACTGCGAGGTCACGAACCCCAAATCCGCTGAAAATCAAAATCGTTGATTTCACAAACACAAACACAAACACAGAATGAAGATGAAGAAGAAAGAAGAAGAATGTTACAGGGTTTGTTGAGAGCGAAGGTGTTCCTAAACGACACCGCACAACTTCCAGAACTTGCTATTGCCATTGTCATTGCCTCTGCCTTTCTTATCTCTTTGCACTCCCTTCTACTTTCTACCCACACACCATGCGCTGCACTTGGATAACATCTACCAATTTTATTTAATTTAACTCATATTATTTATATTTTAAATTATTTCTTTTTATTTTTCACAATTTCTTTTGAATAGGGCATCCGTTTTAACATCTCTTTAGAAAGATATGTAGTTTCAAAATTACATTTATAATAACAAAACCAAAAAAATATTTAAAATTTGATGAGAGCAAATAGAACACTAGAATACGTATACATTTATATATATCTCTACATTATTATTAAAAGCAAAAAAAATACTCGAAAGAAAGAAATTAATTAAGTCACGAGGAAGGGAAATTTGTTGACAAATATTTTTATTATAAACTTAAAGATATAATTTATAAATTATAAGAGAGGATAATGATACTTAACGACAAATGTATTACGTGTTTTTTTTATTAAAAACTAATATTGCTTGCATTCCATTAGATTTTGGATGTCATTTATTAACTTGCCATGTTACAAAATCTTCCATGTGAAGGCATTTCACAAAATAGTGTTTTAGCAATAGTTAGATGCTTACTACTTTTTTTGAACTTTTTCTAATGACTAATGAAATAAATCATTTTGATGCCTTTGGACAATTGTTAATAAGATTTTAAATTGTGTTTATGTTTTATAAATTGTGACTGAAAACTACTTCGTTCGATGCAACCAAATAATAGCTTTACTTGGTTTTATTACTTTTTTAAAAAATTTAATTTGAAATCTGTAAGATATTTCTCTGCGCATTATAATTACTTCAAAGCAAATGGCTCTCCGACATATTTAGTAAAATGTTATTTCAAATTAATAGACTAAATTTGAGTAATATGAAGAAAAATTCGTTGAAATTTAGTATATATTGATTCGAAGTTTAGTTAAATAAGATGACTATGAACAGAAGCCATGTCACATAAAAATATCATCAGTCCTTTGACAAAAGCAATAGACTTTTCTTTATGTTCCTTTCCAATAGTTAAAGAATTGAGGAAGGTGTGAGTTGTTAAACTTCTTATCATATAGAAAAGTAGCAAGTACACAGAAATAATGCACACAACGATGAGCCCAATGCCAAAAATTATGGTACTTGTTTCCCCAGCCACCTTGCAAACAAAGAATGAACTTTATGTACCCAAAACAAAATTAAGAAACAACAAACTCAATTACTCAATCCTAATCATGATCATCACACCATTCTCTTTACAAATGGAAAATTAATAGACAATGGCTATGTGACCCTCATTCTTTGGCAATTGCTAATGGACATGTCCCAATATCCTACCTGTATGATATATGGTTCATTGGGTCCTTTGAGGTTGAAAAGCAACAAAACCCTTAACTCCTTACTTTAGAAAAGCAAAAACACTTGGAAAGTTTTCTAAGACACATGGAAAGCCCTTTGAGGTTGAATATGTATTCCCAAAAGCTCAACAACAAACAGCATAGGAACAATGATGGTTTGTTATAAGTTGTTAAATTGTAATTCCCCCACTCTTCAATCAGTGTTTGCTAATTTCTCTAGGAGGGTTAAGCCAACAATCATGGTTTCCTTGAATGAGAGTACTTTTAAGAAAATTTTAAAGAATAGTGATATGTATAGGGTATAGGGCAGTGATAGCTTAATAATCATGGACTCACCGAAAGTGAAGGTTATTTGGTGACATTATCTTAGATTATGAAGCAATCATGGTCTAAGTTTGTAATGCCAGATAGATAAGAAAGAGATGTGATGAATTACTTTAAGGGTGTGATAATTACGCAAACATATATGACCCAGAATGAGGAATATGGAGCAAGCAAGACCATGTTACTGCCTATAAACACTCTGGCAATGTCACAGAAATCAAGCTGTCCTCAAATGTCTAAAGTTCTCAGCATGTGAAAATCATCATCAGTATCACTATCATGGTATGGCGTAGCCTTGTTGTTCTTGGAGAGTTTGAACTTGGAGCCTTTTTAGTTGATATATCTTGTTCTATTATAAGCAAATCAATTGTGCGGGGATTATAGCATAATCTCTTTATATTGTTTATATTGCAGGATTTGGAAAGCTGAGCATGGGCAACGAAATGGGTAATAACAACACATCTGCTATCAAAGGTACATGCTGTTTTTTGGAATGCTGAAGAAAATTTTGTTAATACGTTTAACTCTTAATTTCACTTTCCTTTTGCAGAGGAAGATAACTTAAGTGAAGCCGACCAAAAAGGTTTCCAAGACGATACTAATGAAACATCTATAGCCAACCATGTCTTGGAAAAAGATTCCATTGATATAACAAATGAACCAGGGAAAGATACACGGCAAGACGAAGGTTATGCAGAAGATGTAGAAGGAAAAGCTCAGACAATTACAACAGATGGAGCCAATGATGAAGACTCTCAAGACAAAACTACAGGCTTGGCTTCTGACCATACAACAAGAGTGCTTGAAAATGATTCAATGAAAGGAGATACTCATGCAAGTGATGTAAATATGGAAAATCAAACGCCTCAAACAGCTGAAGCTGAAGTTGTTCAGGAGAAAGCTGCAACAGCACTGGTTTCCGAAGATGCAACAACTGGACTTGGAAAAGTTACACTGGAAGAAGATAGTCATGAGGATTCTATGAAAGAAAACGAGCAAATGATTCCATCAGATGAATCCAAAGATGCTCACGAGGAAGTAACGGGGCTAAATTCTGACAATACAAAAAGCAGGCTTAGAGAAGATACTTGCAAAAATGACATGAATATGGAAAATATAATACATCCAACTGCTGAAGCTGAAGATGTTCAGGAGAAGGCTACAGGAATGACTTCCCTCTATTTCAGAAGTTCACATGAAAATGATGATTTATTGGAAGGAGATGACCCTGAGGATGATATTAATGTAAATCATCAAAAGCACAAAGCAGTTGAAGAAAAATTTGATCAAGTACACATAGAAACAAGGCTGGATTTTGATGATGAAACAAGTGAATTTGATGATAAAACTCAGGAAGATAAACAAGATGCTATTGTAGTAAACCCTACTGCTAATGGCATAGATGTTCAGGAAAAATATATCATCTCAGCTTCCGATGCTGCATTGAAGTTGACAAATTCTTTTGAAGGTTCAGGTTAGTAAATTCTTTCAAAATGATGCATATAAATAACTAATAGTGATTCTTCAAATCTCACTTAGACCAGATACGATCAATCTAGTCTTTATAAGCCTCAGACAATTTTTACCTTAAGAATTGATTTTGTGGGATTGAGTTCCCAAAATCCAAATTTTAAAATGATATTGATGTCTATCCAAAATCTTTTATTGATCTCCTGTGTTTGTCTATTCCTAGTCATGAAAGGATGTTGTGATTATATGGCCACCAACATTTATCCAACTTCAGATGTTCAGTGTTGAACGTGAGTGAGATGGTTATGTTGAGATTCCACATACACCACAGAAATGACCAATATAGTTCTTATAAGGATTAGGCCGTCCTCCTTTGTAAATCAGTTTTATCTTTATAAATCAATTTTATAAGATTGAATTAGATTTTAAGTTTAACTTCTAAGAGTAATTTAAAAAAATTACTCATAATTCTGTTTAACAGGAGATGAAATAACTGAAGTTAGACCACCTGAAAATTCTCCAAGCGATGGATCAGTTGAAGCCAAAGGTGGAAAGTCTGAGAGCTTGTCAAGTTTTCCTTTGGAAGGCACTGAAGAATATGAGAAGCAAGAGACATGCTTGAGAGAACACCTGATAGAAACAAGTAATCATCACCTTAATAATGAGCCTTCAATCCAACAAGGTTAGGAGTTAAGGCTATATTGTTAATATTTTGATAGCCCTTATCCACATTTACTTAAAGCAAGTTGAGTTATGCTCTACTCCAAAGTGTAAGAGTAATTTATAAAAAATTACTAACGATTCTGTTTTGTAGGGGATGAAATAAATGAAGTCAGACAGCCTGAAATGTCTCTAATTAATAGACCAGATGTAACTGAAGGTGGAAACTTGGAGAGCTTGTCAAGTTCTTCATTGGAAGACACTGAAGAATATGTGAAGCTAGAAGAGACATGCGTGAGAGAACACATGTTAGTAACAGATAATCATGACCTCAATAATGATCCTTCAATTCAACAAGGTTAGGACCATTTCTATTTTGATAGTCTTATCCACATTTACTTGATTAATTCCAGTTGAGTCAGGCCTTATTCTAAGAGTAATTTATATATAAAAAAAAGACTTACAATTCTGTTTTATAGGGGATGAAATATCTGATTTCAGACAACCTGCAAAGTCTCCAGATGATGAAGCAGTTGAAGCTGAAGGTGGAAACTCTGACAACTTTTCATCATTTGAAGACACTGAAGAATATGAAAAGCAAGAAGAGACATGCTTGAGAGAACACTTGTTAGTGGCATATAACCATCACCTTGATAATGAGCCTTCAATCCAACAAGGTAAGGACAATTCTGTTATATTTTGACATTCTGATCAGTACCAGTTGAGTTAGGTACGAAGCCCAAATTCTAAGAGTAATTTACAAAATAACTTATGATTCTGTTTTTATAGGGGATGAAGTAACCGAAGTCAGTCAACATGACTCTTCAAACGTTGGATCAGTTGAAGCTGAAGGTAGAAACTCTGAGAGCTTGTCAAGTTCTTCACTAGAAGGCACTGAAGAATACGAGAAACAAGAAGAGTCATGTTTGAGAGAAGAAATATTACTAACATATAATCATCACCTTAACAATGAGCCTCCAGTCCAACAAGGTTAGGACAATTCTGTTAATATTTTTGATAGCCTTACCCATATTAGTGCCAGATTACATAAACTTTTTGAAATGTTTTAGATTTTAATTTATCAGAGATTGTAAGCCCACAATAGAAATTTAAGATCTGTTTGTTGTCTTGTTTTGAATTATAGCATATGAAGAGGAAACGACGGTTTTAACAATGAGTGCTGTGAACGTGTCAAATAATTCAGAGATTCAAGAATCAAGTGTACATTATGACCATCATGAGCCAGACAAATTTCTCTCCGAACAATCATTTCTAGGTACAGACTCACTCCTTGAAGATAATTTGTTAGATACTAATTCTCATTCTGAGCTGATTAAGGATGATGGTGTAGCAAAAGAAATGGACTCCCATGAAAAATTATGTACTGACAAGTCAGTTGGTAAAGATGGAAACGAGTTTGGGAGCAGTTTGATAGATACTTCTGGAACTACATCCGATTCCCTAAGTATTGACCCCACCACCAATGGTAATTCATTGACCAAGGTAAATTGTACTAGTGAGGATTCCCTCACCTCACCTCTTGAATCTTCCATTGTGGATAGTCCAATTGAATTTGACCATGAGGAAAATTGCAAGGTACTATATGGAAAAAGTATATTAAGCAGAAGTGGATCAATGGAGAATTCACATGATTACAAGCCAGATCAATGCATGAAAGATTCATTGAAGGAATACAACATGGTGTATACATGTGATGTGTCAATAGAGTCTAACGGGGAGTACAATGGAGAGAGAAATATGTTACATGATTCTAATGTCTCCAGGCTTGTCACCAATGATCAAGTTGAAGAACCTAAAGTCAAAGTCACTGATGCTGAAGTACAATTTGATGCTTATATTAACAACTCCAACAACAAGGCTTCACAGGAAAGTGGTGCTACTTCAGAAGAAAATCATTCTGTGGTTCCTGAAGCCAAAAGGATTTCTCTTATTGAGGGGTTAACTCTTGTTGATTGCAGACATGAGGAAGGGAAGAGTTACGAGAATAAAATTGAAGAAACAAATGAAAAGGCAGAAGCTTCACATGTCATGGTATTTACTTTTGAGGGGACAGAAATGACAGAACAATGCAATTGTGATCTGGTAACTATAAATCAGGAAGAATCTTTTCCCTTGCAAAATAATTCCTCTTTGTTGCAATTCTATGATGACCATCAGGACAATGTAAAGCAAGACAAAAGTTTTACTGCCACCAGCATATCAAACTTAGATTGGAAGCAAACAAATAAGACTGAAAACTCTGGCCACACCATTGACAACCCTGTTTCTTCTGAGTTAACAGTTCCATCCCTGGACTTAGATGATGATGAGGCATTTGAGAAAGAAGGTAAAGAAGATCCACAACATGCAGAAGCAGCTTCATATGCAGGGGCAGAACTAACCACTTCTACAGCTACCATGTCCATTATTGAACCATGTTCAAACAAGACCATATTTGAAAATGGTGGCTATGAAACAAGGGAAAGCATAACAAGGCTCAGCACTGAATCAAACCCTGACAATCCAAACACGTCTTGTCGGATGCAAAAGTCACCAAGCTTCAATCTGGACCTCAGAAAGGAAGCAAGGCCTGAAGAATCAGATAAGACTCCATTGCTTCATCAGAATAAGTCTGCAAATGAAAGCTTCTCAAAACAGACTAGTCTGAATCTCATCAACTCAATGCCTCATGGTCAATATGAGCAGTGCATGTTGCACAGTAAAGAAATGCCAGTGGAAGAGAAAATAGTTACTATGGAAAGAAGTTACTCTAAGAAATCTAAAGCTCCATTCATAGGCCTTTTAAAAGAAGAGGAAGAAGCTCATCTTCTAGGCATGGCACAGATACAAGACAGCCATGTTGGCACAAAGAATACAGCGTCATCTACTTCACCTAAAAGAGAAGAGAAGCGAAAGCCTCGGTCTTTCTTCTTCAGCAGCTGCATGTGTTGTGCAACTGTACCTTGAGAATCACACTTACCATTCTATTTTACTTTTCTCCTTTGTGTTGCGAGTTTCTTTCCAATTTATCAAGGTTTTATGACAAGGTTTTGGAGATTTCATGACAACAATGTGACTGCAATTGCAACCACATCGGTGGCATTTCTCTACAAACTTCCATAATATCAAAGACTGCAAAGAGATTGCATCTGTGACTTCAATTTAAAAGCCTTGTAATTTACTTTTTTGTAAGTGAAGTTTTGATCTAGAGAGTTCAACCAACAGCGGGGGCAGTGCAGCAGCCATGATCATTCGTTTCTGTGGTTATTTTCTGATTCAAGATGAAGTGGTTCCTCGTGAAGTTTTACTTTGTTTGAGAGATTTCACAAATGTAGAGAGACCAACTTTTCTGCTTTTGATTGCATGTTGTAACTTTTTTTTTTTTTTCCACTATGATCTTGGACAATTATACTCATAAAAACCTCATTCTTGTGTTTGAATATTTGGGTTTAATATCTTAAGAGATCTTTAAGATGATGATGAGTATAACTTAATTAGGTGATAAACAACCTCTTTTACTAAATGAGTCTAACAATATAGTAGGAGAAGTAATTAGACAGTTTAAATACCTCAGATAGAGGACTCATCTCAAGTATTTGAAACATATTAAATCTTCAATTTTATTATAACTGATATACTTTCCTTCCAAAATTTTAATACAGTTTTAAAAGTATTTTTCTTTGAGAAATCATAAATCAAAATCAAATATTTTTTCCTTATTTATTATTGAGAGAAACATATTTTATCTTCTATCATAAGTAGGAAGGATTAAAAGGCATATTTTGGATCTTCATTTCATAATAACTTTTCACAATATTTTAGAACATTTTTACTGAAATAGTTTCACTATTTGAAAATTATATTATTTATTAAATAATGGTAATATCAATTTGATTTTCTTAAAATGAATTAAATTAGATTCGCTATTATAAAATTAAAAGAATATCCCAAGCTATCTTCCTCTTTAAATCATTTACTTTTTTCGTAGATAATTTGACATGTTTATTTGTGAAAACAATCCCAATCCACAACGTAAGGGTTTCACATATCAAAAGCACGCGCTTACAGAGTTAATCACATGATCGCATTGCATTTGTGCGACACCCAATAAGATTTTATGATTTAAGACCAAATATCTTAAACCTTTCAGGTGTAAAAGCGATGGAGCATTCCAAGTGCTTTGATTTAGATTTATAATAAAAAAATAACTTAACCCACATGTCACTGATGTTTTTATATAAATTCAAATTAGAGATTAGTAAAATGATGAAACTGTCATCAAATTCATATTATTATAAATTTTATAATACACACAAATAATATTAAAGAATATCTTTTTTTATTTCACATTACTAAAAGATAAAAATAAAACATTATTATACAAATACTTAGCATTTAAATTATACATATGAATACAACAATGTCTAAAAATAACCAGATAAAATTTACATTTAAATAATTTTTAAAAAATTGTTAAATCTATTTTTGAGTTTGAACTGTCGGTGATCAATTTCTTTCTTTGTTCTCCAGTTATTAGATTGTTTTTTTTATAGATCAATTTTTTTAAAACCGAGTGGTTTAATTCAATTATATATCTATAATCATCAATCGACATAATTACAAAACTATTGACGAAAAAATATACACATATATAAGAAAATATATGTGAAAGAATTGAAAATCAAAGGCAACAAGGTGTGTCAGATTTAAGTGGCCTCTACTGGTAATGACACATTAGAACACTATAAGCATAAGAGACATATTATGCCCTAATGACAGCTAAGTGCAAGCTCTCTATATACGTTTTTCTTTTATAAAGGCACCACCACACACACACATATAACCACCTATTATGACTTTTAAACATTATTTTTGGAGAAAACATAGTAAACATAAAGTCTGTGTAACAACTAATATGAAGGGGTGTCGTTTATTTGTTTATATATAAATCGCATAGGGTACATGAGAAAGAGATGAAAAGAAAAGCAAATTGAGTATGAGAAGTGGAGAAAATGACAAATCCCTCCATAACTTTGTGATGATAAATCACATGTGTCCATTGATTTTTAGGTCAAAGTCCAACACATGAGCTCAAAGGGTTATCGTTCAACAATCACTGTTGTCAACTCTTGTTATATGTCGTGGTTTTGTTTTAAGAAAATGACATATTTGTAGGGTGGTTGGATCTTAGAGACTAAGTTTGAAGGTAGGAAAAGTCATTGACATTTAGAAAACTCTGGTTGAAGAAGTTCTTATAGCAATAACTCAAGTCTTGAAACAACCAAGAATGTGAAGTCTACAAAGAGCGATATGCACAATGATGTGGGTGTTGTGGACTGCAACACATCCCTCTGGATACTTTATTCTTCTTATATTGATTATACTCGTGCATTTAGTGAGTTTACGCATGAATGAATTTGCATAATTATGGACTATATATAATGCTTAACTTAACGTAATAATACTAATGATTTAGGAGTTAATATAGCATTTGATTAGAGGTTAATTTCATATGATGCTTCAGTTTTTTTGATATATAGTCAATATTAATTTCTAGGTTGTTTAGATTGGACGGTGGCGAGGTAATCTCAACCTTATATTGTACATATTACCAGAATATGTATGTTAATGATTTATAGCTTGAAGAGCCTTGAAGAATGCAAAGGCTTTATTCATTTTGTTAGTGTATAAAAAAATTGTAGTTAATTCTTTTTATTTTTGGATTGAAGCATGATTCATGAGTACTGCATGAATTCATTGTTGCCTTTATGCTCCTTTAATTTCTCCTCTTGGTTTATTTCTTATCATTTTTAATAACTATCTGACAATTTAATGTTATCTTTACAATTAAATGTTTCTTTTTATATAGCTCGATACAGATTCAATCAAGTAAATCGTATTATAAGAAGATCAAATCTATTTTTTTAATTTGTTATAAAAATATTTATACTTTTTACATGATTCGACTATATCATGATGGATCGAGTTAAATCGTAAGTAGAGACTTATTTAAACTTATTTTTGATTCCTCGCCTATTGTGACAATATTTGTATTATTGAATAGGTTTTAAATCTTAAAATTCAAATAAAAATTTTATATTTTAATTCATACTAAGTATTTGAAAAAAGTAACAAAAGGTAATTTATATGAAATAGAATAAATTGCAGCGCACATTAACAAATCAAGAAAGGAAGAGTATAAAGTAATTCTTAAATCAATTAACTCCAATTAATTTTAGAACGTAAAATGAAAAAAAAAAAAAAAAAAGTATGGGCCGGAGTTTTTAACAAATAAAATGTTATATATTAGATGTGTCCTTTTATTACTTTCATTTCACACCACACAAAAAGAA
>Ga0123340_1000766_pt1 | contig 23828 bp, 9 predicted proteins | sample SirMexnodulemix_FD_89961 | JGI IMG/M metagenome (GOLD analysis project Ga0123340, IMG submission 89961) | Root nodule microbial communities of legume samples collected from Mexico - Siratro Mexico nodule mix | ecosystem: Host-associated > Plants > Roots > Nodule | place: Mexico: Nepantla...
AACATAACCTAAATATATTTGAAATTTGTAAAATCATTAAATTTGATCAAATAAATTATGCAGCACATTCAATTCACAATTTTGATAGATGGAAGTCTCAAGCATATTAAATTAGTGAAATTTAGATTTTCAACAAAATAAAAATATCTGAAATCGAACATTCCCAACCTAACCCAAAAAAAAATACATTGATGCCACCAAGACCTCTTTTCTCTATTGAAATCTCTCAAATTCGATTTTAATGATGTCCATCTCCACTAATTAGGGAAAAGTACTATTTAAAAAAAAATGCACAAACATAAACCCTAACTCTAATTTATAATTCCTTGTTACTAATGATTAATATAATAACATTATTTTTTATTTATTTACATAAATAAGATCAATTGTGTGAGCCTGAAACTCATTAATTTTATTTTTGACTTTTAGGTGTGGAAGAGGAAGAGAGTAGAGAGAGAAAGAGCAGTGAGAGTTTGGGAAGGAGAAGAGTGAGAGAACTCAGATGGAGACTCCTCCCCAGCAAGGTGTGGTGAAGAAGAAGGAGACAAGGGGTCGGAAACCTAAGCCAAAGGACGACAAGAAAGAGGAACATTCCAAGTCAAAGGAAGGGAGAAAAACACAGCAATATCAGCACCAACAGCAGCAGCACCAACAACCTTCGGTGGACGAGAAATACACGCAATGGAAGTCCCTTGTTCCTGTCCTCTACGACTGGCTCGCCAACCACAACCTCGTTTGGCCCTCTCTCTCTTGCCGGTAACTCTCTCTAGGGTTTTCTCTCTTTTTTTTTTTTTGATCTTCAAAAATTTAATTTTTGTAATGCTGATTTTGGGTTTTCAGGTGGGGCCCCCAGCTTGAGCAAGCCACTTACAAGAATCGACAGCGTCTCTATCTTTCTGAGCAGGCAAACACTTTTTTATACAAAAATTAACCTTTTTTAATTTGTGCTGGGGGTTAGGTTTGTTGTGTAGTTTCTTGGTGGGTTAGTGTAGTGTCATGCATGTGTTGGGTTTTGTGGCTGGTTGCTATATAAGGGAGGAGGAGTGTTTTTTTTTTTGCGAAAAAAGTGATTTTTGTTTTTGTTGGTAGACTGATGGTAGCGTGCCCAATACTCTGGTGATTGCAAACTGCGAGGTTGTGAAGCCTAGGGTTGCTGCTGCGGAGCACATTTCGCAGGTGAATTATTGTTTTATGATTGTGAATGTCATATTTCTTGTACTAGGTTTTAATCTGATTCCTCCTGACTATGGTTTTGGCCACAAGGTGAAGGTTGCTGTGTCTTTATGATTGCCATTGGGGCCACATTTTTCCTCAATTTTAAGGACAACTAGTGCATGATCACCATTGTTGCCTTGATCATGTTTTAATGATTACTTTGATGTTTGAAATTTGATTAAGCTGATAGGAATGCTTGTTTACCCCCTTGTAGTTTAATGAAGAGGCACGCTCTCCGTTTGTGAAGAAGTTCAAGACCATCATACATCCTGGCGAGGTATGCTTATTGTTTATATTGATGGGCTGGTTAAAAATTGGATGCATTTGAAGCTTGTGTGAACAATGAAGAGGGGATAATAACTGTTCCTTAATCTGCCTTGGTTTCTTACTATTTGTTTATTTATGACTAGCCATCATCAATGGTATATATATTTTGGATTAAATTCCAGTTTTTGATGATTAGAGTATGACTTGATTTGACTTTATTTTGAAGGTGAACAGAATTAGGGAATTGCCACAAAATTCCAAGATAGTGGCGACACATACAGATAGCCCTGATGTAAGAACTTCACCGTTTGCAGTTTGCTTTGATTTTTGTGGTTCCTTATATATAACTCTTTCAATACCAGGTCCTTGTTTGGGATGTTGAAAATCAACCTAACCGTCATGCTGTCCTTGGAGCTACAAACTCTCGGCCTGATTTGGTAAGACTGGGCTTTTAATATTGCTTAAATACCTCCAACTAAATGATTTTAATCTATTTTGAAATGTGAGAAAAAATGAAGCGGATGAATACTCCTGTCTATTTATTTCATAAGAAAAATGATCTTCCTTATTTATGTGTAGCATTTTCTGATGTGAGTCAGATTATGCTGCAGCTTCATTCTATTACAGTATTGAATAACTTTTTTTTAGTTATATTAGGGTATGGCTTCATTGGACTGAAAATAGGGGTAGCATTGTTGGGGCTAGAACAGGCCCTGGGTGCAAAAATCTGTGATCCACAATTATGATCTGACATGTATCTGATGCTGCCGTTCTTGAAAAGCCATGGAACGTGCTACTTTTGTGCTATATTGAACACAAGAGTCGGTGTAGTATCATTGGGGCTAGAGCATGCCATTGGTGCGAAAACCTATGATGCAAAGACATGATCTGATATGCATTCGATGTGGATATTCTTGAAAAAAAGTGAGATGGAACATTTTTACGATGCATATAGATATGCATAAATAGTTTATAGAACACAATAATTATATAATGCAATTCATAAAATCCAAATTAAAATTTATTAATATTCTGCTTTCACAAAAATACAAGAAACAAACTACAGTCAATCCAGGATGTCATGGTCTGTGTGCCCATGCTTGTGTCTGACTGTGCTAACATTTATGGTTTGTTGCCTTGTAATGGGCTGGGAGGAATCAATACAGTTTCCTCTTAATAAAAGTGACTTGGATATTGAGGACATCCTGTGTATTGGTTTAAATATATGTATCCACTATCCCATACCTATATTTATTGTGAAAACCTAGGAGAATGCAACATGCATCCATGCTTCTTAGGTAGAAGCATGGACATTCAAATAAGCAAGACCAAATTTGCCCCACTATTTTGAAATGTCACCACCATCTTTAATTCCCTTTAGTTATCTATTATACAAGAAACTCCTAATCCGCCATTATTGTTGTTTCTATGTTTGTTATTTGGCATGATTGCTGCTTCCTCATATATTTACGGATACTTTCACTTGCAGATATTAACTGGACACCAAGATAATGCAGAATTTGCTCTTGCAATGTGCCCAACTGAGCCCTATGTTCTTTCAGGAGGTGAACTATTAAACAATTAGGTTATTAAATTCCTGCTTAGTTCTTTGTGGTAATTCTATATCTGAAAGAAAAAAACTTACACTTGCAGGAAAGGACAAAACGGTGGTATTGTGGAGTATTGAAGACCATATAACATCTGCTGCCACGGGTGGATCAATTATCAAGCCAAACTCTAAATCTGGAGATGCCAATGATAAAACTGTTGATAGCCCTGCTGTTGGGCCACGAGGTATCTACTGTGGGCATGAGGATACTGTTGAGGATGTGACTTTCTGTCCATCTAGGTAATTTGACTACTTTATACTGAGTAGCTTCTGCTGTGCTTCACAATAAATGGCTACTCTCATGTTATTATCTTACTCTTCACATTGTGAAATTTTAGTCGTTATTTGGTTTATTGGTTGAGAAAAATGGAATGAGGGATATTGACAGGTTGAGAAAATGAAGGAATTTTGTTCTCTTCCAAACAATAGACGAGAACAATTTTTTTCATTTTATGTTCTTTCCTTCCATTTTTCTTTTTATTTCCTTTCCTTCTATTTTTCTTTTTATTTCCTTTCCTTCCATTTTTCTTTTTGTACACTTTCTCTCTGCTGCCAAGCAAAGCATTAGGGTGAAGTCTAGGACGGGTGTCCTTTGCTCTCCCTCATCAACTCCTTATCATTCATTTTTAATTAATATATAGCTATTCCTTTTTTTTTTTTTTTTATTGAGAGGGGGGAGGGGGGAAATTGTTCTAGATTTTCATTTTTAAATTCCTGTTTGATGGCTCTAGTGTATTTGTACTTACAGTAGCAGCATAAACTAAATACCATATTTGATTTATAACCTTGTCCTCCTGACATCATTGTGATCACGCTGAAGTGCACAGGAGTTCTGTAGTGTTGGAGATGATTCTTGTCTCATCTTATGGGATGCACGTGTTGGCTCTAGCCCTGTGGTTAAGGTATATGTTTTATACTCCAACCATGTATTTAAATTTGTTTTCGTTTATTATTATTATTATTTTATTTAAGTTCACATTTTATTGCAGATTTTATATTTTTTGTGAACAGAAAATTTATTTTTCTCTTAGATTTTAGTTTACTCCAAACTTATTGGATTTGGATTATGCAATAATAACATAGGTTTTATCATCGAAAACATGCATCTCGACTTTAAAGTATTAATGTTCATAAAATAACAATTATACATACGAATCTTTCTATTTTTTTACACTATTTTAAAATATTCATATCCATAATAACCCTTGTACACTGTATCTTCTGTAATGTATCTTTGTATTTTTTAAATTGTTTTTCCTCTGCCATGAATTTGGTGACAGGTTGAAAAAGCTCATAATGCTGATCTTCACTGTGTTGATTGGAATCCACATGACGATAATCTGATTCTGACTGGGTATGTTCTACTGTTGTACAGTTCTCATTGGCATTACTTCATCGCTAAATTTTGCTTTGACATGTACACTACCTTTTGATCATATCAAGATGAAGATTCACATCCCTAATTGACTTGTCATATCTACAGGTCAGCAGATAATTCTGTTCGCATGTTTGATCGCCGCAATCTTACCTCTAATGGAGTTGGGTCGCCCATCCATAAATTCGAGGGTCACAAAGCTGCTGTTCTTTGTGTTCAGGTAATTTTGGACATGCTTTTTGTTTATGAATAATTCTTCGTTCGTCTTGACATTATATTGTTATTGCATTGTAATATATGTGGATCACTGTTTAATTTTCAGTGGTCTCCAGACAAGTCATCTGTATTTGGAAGTTCAGCTGAGGATGGTCTCTTGAACATTTGGGACTATGAGAAGGTGCAATCTCAGTCAGTGGTTTCTAGCTATTTTCTTGCTCCAAAGATAATGTTTGGTCTCAAGTGCTCATGATGTCTCTTGCTTTTCTTCCTGCAATATAGGTTGGCAAAAAGATAGAGCGATCAGGAAAATCAATAAGTGCTCCCCCGGGGTTGTTTTTCCAACATGCAGGTCATAGGTATAAAACTTGTTTTTCTGGTACTGTCACCTATTTTTGTTCGTTATTCCAGTCATATAGTTGTAATCAACCTTTATTACTTTAAGTTTTTAGCCTAGGACAAATGCAACGTCTTTCATATCTGAAGCTCTTGTTTTGTTCATTGTCTGATGGAGCTCCTCAAAGTTTCTTATGATCTTGAGTTTTTCTTTGATGCTTATGTCACCTAATTCCCTATCATCATTGTTTTCGTCTGTCATTCTCCATGACATCTTTTATATATACGTTGATGAAATGCTGGATGTGACAGTAACCTCCATGGTTAGTTACATAGTAAATTAACGAGTTAGTTGGGGGATGAGATAGTTGGGGAAATAAGGCTTGTTGCCTATAAATAAGAAAAAAAGGTTGAGAGGGAGATTGAGGGTGATTTTTATCTAATGATTTCAGAGCGAGAGTCAAAACTCTCAAAATCCTGCAAGTCATTTGTTTACTTCTGTTAATCGAAGTTTTTCTCTGTAATTCCGGTCCTGTTTGTATCAATATCAAATAACGTATAAGGGATTTTGCTTTGATAATAATCATGTCTGTTATTGTCAATTATGGTCTATCGGTTGCAAGCTTGCACTATCAATTTGTGAGGAATTCTGTAGTGCTGATATTCCTAAGATAAGACTAAATTAGTTAATCTTGCATAGCAGTTCTTATTATCCTCTGCCGGCTTTCTTCTGTCATGAATTGTTCATCCCATATGTTGGAAGTCCTGACAAATAATACTAAATTTGTTCTGTAGAATGCAATTCTCTATTTTCTTTTTCATAATAATTATTTAACACCTACCACCCCCACAAAATCTGGCTTACTTCTGTGCGTAATTTATGAACTTTGTTATTATATGCAGAGATAAAGTAGTTGATTTTCATTGGAATGCATATGATCCATGGACAATTGTTAGCGTGTCTGATGACTGTGAAAGTACCGGTGGAGGGGGAACATTGCAGGTATGAGAAACATTTTTCAACTTATGTAATATAGATTATAGAAAATGGCTATTTTTTGTTGTTTTTATATTGTTGAAGATTTCTACCTTTTGGAAGCAACTTGCCTGTGGCATGATCAAATTGGTTGGTTGAGGTTAGACCTAATGGGGCAAGCATAGTTTATTAGTATTCACTACACCAGATCCCTAAGAGCAACTCGACTCTCCTCTCCAAGAACTTCATACACAGTAACTTGCATACAATTTCTAGGTTTATCCTGGTATTTTTGCTCGTTTGTGGCATTTGTTTTTTTATTGGATGTGAGGATGTGCACACAATAGAGCAGATTCAGGGCTGGCATGGGTGATACAGTGACAAGACTGTTTCCTTCACCCTTCTTGGGCACAATGGGGCTTTGATGTGGAGTATGCACTTTGCAGATCAAGTTTTCTTTGCCATTTTTTATTTTTATTTAAGTGAATGATTCTCATGTTCCAAGTCAAACCGGTTTACACCAGACCAGGTTGTGTGCATTACTTTTCTGAATAGTTTACTTAGAATCATTAATGAACTGGTTCATGGTTGAACTGGTCGTTCTGGTGTTTCAAGTTTAGAAAGTAGTAATAGTTTGTTTTAATGATGCCTGTCTGATCCATTCAAACTCATTTGTGCAGATATGGCGCATGAGTGATTTGATCTACAGACCAGAAGACGAGGTTTTGGCAGAGCTGGAGAAATTCAAATCTCATGTGGTGGCTTGCGCTTCAAAGTCTGAAAAATGACACAATTCGCTGGCAGAAAGAGTTCAGTTATTCTTGCTGTTGTATTTACTTAATCTATATTTGCGGTTCATGTTTCTGAGCATTTTAAAACCACCCACACGGGGTTGGAGTAGGGAAACTTAGATTAACATAGAACTGACGAGGGTTTGTGGTCTAGTGTTCCTTAAATTTTACTGTTTCTGTTCATGAACCTCATGTTGTGCACTCTCTTCAATTCCAGCCACTCAACGGAATATACATTTCTAATCCATGATCTTCCAAGGTTGGTTGGCAAATTGGATGCTTTTATGTTTGTTCCCATATAGCTCATTATAACTTAATTGGTGTGTGTAGCCATAGCTAGATGATAGTATTATAGATTGTTAATAGATGGTGCCATTTATTCAACGAATTATCACAAATTATATTTTTTAAACAAGTTTGTATATAACTTGAAATAATTTGAGTGTTTTTTTAGAAAAATTGACTTTAAAGATCATGAATAATATGTGTGCAAGACTCCTTTAAACAAGAGAAAGTATAGTTCAAAGTCACATCTTTACTTTTGCTTGCAACACCTTTGCCTAAAAGATCCTTTCATTTATTATGTTGTAATATATAAAATCTGGAGTACGAGTTATGAAATTGACATGGTAGCATGATTTCTCTACTCTACTCTTGTCAAATCACCCAATTTAAACAATCTTTACCTTCATATGCAATTTGTGTGTATGTGTGTGTATATATATTCTTGTCTCCACCTTTAATATATTTTTAATATCGCAAAAGGACAAGTTGAATGTTTTATAACTTTATTTTTTCTCTTCATTCATTTGAATTTGTTATTATAAGTTGTCTTGATTTATTATTGTATGAAGAGTTTGGCTAATTTGTTCTATATTAGACGGGGTTATATTATTTTTAATTATGTCATTAGAACTTTTTTCGCAAGAAAATCATCTTTACAATAAGTACTTGATAAATGTAGAAGTAGAACTCTGGCCCACGTATAAAAAATGTTCTTGAAATTTGATTTGAAATTCTTGTGATATTTCTGATTTAAGGCAAAAGAATATTATCATCCAAATAAAGATTTTTTTCGTAAAAGATATTTGTCAACCAAGAGATTAGTTTTTTCTAAAGATAGTTTGCGAGTTATTTCATAAATTTAATCAAAGTCAATATTTAAAATACGGTAGCCGGTTAAACTGTAATAGAGAATTCAAAACATCCTTTGTATTGTTGTCTTCTGATTACGCATTGGAGAAGATAAAGTAGTGGTAAAAATGCTTTTATAATTGAACGTTTCACAAATTGAAAAAAAAAAGTGAAAGGTTTCAAGTTTGTGTTTGAAGAAATTCTCAAGCTTTGATGAAACAAAAGAAAAGTTCTTGAAGTTGTCATTTTTTGTAAACAATTTGGTTAAATTATAACAACATACTGAAAATATTGGAAATGCAAGAAACAAGATCATGTTTCCAGATCCTATACTAGCTGTTAAAAAATTACCTGGCTTTAAAGCCTTCAGGTAGTGCTTGGCCATTCAGAAACTAATTATAAACATTTTCATGTTGGTAATACTAGTGTTCTTCATATTGTAGCTAATCCAAGGTTTTATCAACAAACCAAACATATAAAGAAAAAAAAGCACAAATATTCAAATTGTTTATCACTATGGAGGATTAGAAAACCAAACCATTTCTCTATCTTATATATTTATAAATCTTCAATCGACTAATGTTTTTAATTAATATGTGACAAGACAACAACATATTTGCTTGCTGAAAATTGTTGCCAGTTGACTTTACCAACATCAATTTGGGAAGGGATGTTAAGTCACCTTATGTGAATTTGATTATAACTATAGTTATGATCTTTCCACATGAAAATTGTATTTATTATTTGTATATTTACTTTGAATCGAGATATAAACAGTGTATCGAGCAGTTTATATTTTGAATCATGAATTATTTGTACTGTGATTTATTAACAAGATTTTGATATTGATAACTTTTTACTTTGTATGCGTATTGAGGTTCTATAGTTTTCAAGATGGGTAAAAAACAGTGAAGTAACCATAGAAAATTATCGGTCAATTCCTACAAGTTGTAAACTAATTAAATAGTATGTTGAATTTTTATTTTTATTTTAACCATGCCTGGAAGAATAATGAAATAATTGAAAGTAACTAAATGATATATTTATATAGTAAAAGAACTTAATTTTAATTTCACGAGTACAATTAAGGCATCTTCATTCAAATATTATGCAACATTTAATATCACTTGTTTCTCGAGGTAAAGTCTAGAAATGTTTATTAAATACAATTAATGACAATCTAATAGTTAAAAACAGTGGTAGTATGATTTTGTATTTAGGTTGCACGTACACAACTTTAACAATAAAACACTATTTGTAGTTACATAACATTCTTATAACAACAACCATATGCAACTAAACAAAATAATCCATTATAAAATAAGTATTGTTGCTGATATTACTTCTATTAAATTTTATTTTAGTTTTTTACTATCTTCAACTTTTTTTCTCAACTTTTATAAATTTTTCATTTTTATTGATCCTGACATTTAAGTTTCTAGGATCTATGAGTTAAAAAAAATAAAACAAATAAGTTTTACTTATAGTTGCCTTTAAAATTCTAATTTCTAAAAATTCTAAGTAGAAATAATTGTATCTTTTCCATTTTTTAGTTGAATCACTATCTTTAATATCAAAGTACTCATGTACATTTATTTATGACAAATCAATAACTAAACAATGATTTGTTTTTCCATATCAGTTTACACATTATCTTATCTTGTGTCTGGTCTTAAATTGAAGATTGTATTTCACATATATAATAATATTTAATTTTTGTTGTTTCAATTTATTTCTTCAACTAAACGTAGTCCAATTCCTTTCACACCCCATTGGATGTGAGACTCAATTTTGATGATTACCTTTTGTAATTCTTTACTTTCTTCCACGTAACTCTCCCACCAAAGAGCTATAAAAAAATGTTGAATTATATAATGTAATTACAAATTTATAAATCCTATAAAGATGATAATGAATAATTTAATTATTAGGTTATTTCTTATTTTAGGTGTCTATGATATTCATTCCAAAAAGTCCATTAGTTCTGTGGAAATTATCAAGTTGCTGATCAATTACAACTCTTGTTCTTGCATCACAACCATTCTTTGAAATATTTCATATAGATCAACCAATACCTCACTTTCTTAATTAAATTTTTTGTCATAATAACATTTAGCACAATAAAAATTAAGTTGATTGTAGGTACAATGTGGATTGATAAATGTTTTACTAAAAGCCATGGTAGGTCCAAAATATTCTTATTGGAAAGTTAAGTGTCTCTAGCCAAATTATTGGAAGGAAGAAACCTTTATATACAAAGATATAGAAGAGGTTGTGTGAACACCAAATAAAGATTCACCTGAAAAGAACTTCGTAACACTTACTTGAATAAGAATATATGAAAATATAAAATTTTAATATAAAAATAAAAGTGAGTTATATGATTCGTGTTAGTAGAGATGTTATTATACAGACTTTTTAGTCTTCATAAAAAAAATAATAATTACAAACGGTTATACCTAATGAAATTATCAATTCACTTTGATTAATAATAAAATTATCTTCTTTTGCAGAAGAACATAAATTGACATAATCTAGTTGACATCACTTTACAGATTAATTTTCTTTGCAGGAATCCTAAAAAAGTAGCTAATAATTATTGTATGAACACGACACTGGGAATATTTGGCTATGCAACTTCAGTATGAAGTGCTTACCACAAGGATAGCAAGAAGACACATAATAATCTGAATAAGAAGCACTTTCAAAACATTCATTCATTTCAAACAAACAAAGATATCAGATGATATCTGATATTCGTCACTAACTTTATAATTTAATTAGAAGATGCACCACTTTAATTCTTTAGCCGCCAACAACCAAAGGAAAAACAATAGAATATAAGAAAAGAAGGTCAATTAATTAATATGGTTCCATATTTTTATAGATGTATTAGACAGAAAGAATATGGGATTAAGATACTAATCCAACTTCAGAATCCACTCCCTTCAACTCAATCAAACAAAAAATCTTTAGTCTGTGAAGTCCTTGTCATGTACTATTTTTTTCACAAGCTTTTGTTGCATCCTAGACATCGTAGTTGACCAGCTAGGTTGTACAAAATCATATATACTTGAAGCTCATGGGATCTAGAAAAGAAAGTAAAAGAAGATACTGATAAGAGAACAGTTTTGTGTAGAAGCTATTACCATGTAAAAGAGACAGGTAATAATTATAGTGACACTGTTATTTTAGGCAGCATATCAGAAGAAGAACCTCTTCTCAGGTGGTGGTAAATAGTCATTTTCTTTTTCATGATTAATCATATGCCAAGAAAATCATATTAGATCATTTCCTTTACCGTCAAAGTTTACTTCCTTTTGATTATAATAATAGTAAGAAAAGAGAAAACCTTTGGTGTGAGTTTACACTTTAGCTAAAGAATAGGAAGAGCCCACCATTGAATGAGAATAATGTATACAATGGATGTAGCTCAACTCACTCTCTCAGCCCTTCTCCTCAAGAAAAAAAGGGAAAAGAAGTGAACTTTAGTTCTTAAATCGTTATCATTTAGCATTGTTTGGTTGATCACTTGCAAAAAGATCATATTGAAGGAGGATTGTCCTTCTCATGTCACGGACATGTCCAGCTAAAATATTATGCTTTGCTAGCTCTGGTTGAATCATCATGAAAGAGAATGTGGGCAAAAGATAGTAAATAGTTGGATCGACCCCTTCAAGTGTGATGCTCAAAAAAGAATTTGGGAAACCTCAAAACAAACCTATTAGCTAGCCTACGAATATGACTAGTCCAAAGATTCCATTCTCAAGATTTAAGTGGCCTACTTCTTGATCTTTCTTTATATATTATTTGCTAAAGGGTCTACCCCTATCACACTACCTAGGTCTTCCTAAAAGAAAAATCCAGATCCCCAATGTGATAACTTATTTAAATCTGTCATCTTCCTCTTTGTCATCATTGGCTCTTTAGGAATGAAAAAACGTTATTCTCATTTAGAAAGAATAAAGGGATGGAGACCTCTTAATCATCTATCATTAAACTTTTAATCTAAGATTTGCAAAAAAGGAAAAGCAGGATCATTATGATAAAGATGTTGGACACGTAAAGTTAAAGAAATGTTTGTCCAAAGGTGAATATGATAGGAAGAATCATAATTTGTGAAAGAGAATGATTAAAGTACATCCAACTGAATAAACAGAAAAGCAAGAAGCAATGGAGTTGAGTGGTACGTATATTATATCAACACTTCTACAGCATCCACTGCTTAAAGGAGTAAAGTAAGTCTCACGATGTGATCTACATTCTGTGTGCCAATTAATTTTATATTGTTTGATTCTAATTGGTGACTAAATCAGTTCCCTTGCAATACCAAGTGCATGATAGGGCCACGAGTCCAATAATGAGAGGTAATTGTCTGTGCTCAATGATCAGAGAGGGAAGTATTTTGTTGGCTAGAGCACATTACACTTGAATTTGATCGAATCATACAAGCCATCTATCTGTTTGTATCACAAAAAGATGTGGTGTAGCTCCTTACAATGAAATCTTTCCAATGTGCACGTGTAGTCAATTCAATGGTCCTACTAGAGTTGAACCAAATCAAGGGGCAGCCCCTAAGCCTAGAGTAGGATTGTGTGGCATTGACTATTCTTAATTCAAAAGATTTCACATTAATTTCAAAAGATTTTTCAGCAATGAATGGTGTAATTATCACACCAACTTGATTATAGCAGAATAGACCTCAGATGTTGTGGCCAATTACATGTGGTGGTGAGCATGGAATATTGCTAATGAAGGTGTGTGACCATAATGATAATTGGATGGAAAGAGGGTGATGTTTTGGTAATTAAGATGTTAGATTAGCAGGTGAGGAATGTAGATTCTCATTTGTTGGTTTATGTATCAGACAAGGACTAGATGACAGATTGGTCTGTGGTGTGCAATCATCAAAGGGTGATTGAAGCCCACAAGAGGCAAAAAGAGAGAACAAGTGGGCCATTTCAGTGTTTTATTTTTTTTTTCTTTTCTTTTCCTTATTTATTCTTTTAAAAGGAGGGGGAGAGTGGAGTTAAAAACTTGAAATGGGAACGATGAGGGCCTTGGGAAATCTTACAATAATAGTCACTTTACATTGCACTTGATTTGACCACACAGTCACCAAACAGATATTCTTAGATAATCCGTTAGCATTTATCTAGCAAATGCACGAAGCCATTGCCAGAATTTTAGTGACCCCAAAACAGGTTGTTATTTCATGTGACTTTTGTTCGGTGTTTTATTACCAAAAGGGTCGTCCTAATCATTATCCTGAGGATACTACTAATTCACAATATCAAACACTTTTAACACCTAAATATACTCGACTTTCAAGTTTTATTTATTCATGATATACAAGGTACTGTTTTTACTTCTAATAAAAAGTGAGCTTGGTTTATTGTTTGGTTAAGAAGATGAGTGAAATTCAAAGGGATGAAATTTTGAAGCATAGAAGATAGAACTTGGCAATGACAGACATATGACAGAAAGCATGTATGGTTGTAACATGGGGCTGTTCTACTACAACAACATGGCTGTCAAAGGAGGCAAAAATGAAGCAAGCCCCCAGGGAGAAGTAATAGTGGATTTGCTTTGAATAAGAATCGGTAGGTAGGGGATTTTGTTACTTGGAGCAAAGTGGTCTACATATATGTATGTCTGTCCTATTGTCAAAATACGTACTACTAGGCAGAAGAATGGGACCAGTCGTTTTCATGAATCCTGACCAAGAGAGCTTCTGCACAAAAGATCACTGCAATCAGATGGCTATAAGCATCTACAATTCTGTCTCATTGTTAAAGGACATTTTGGTTATTGGTCTGATCGACCGCAACTGGTCATGGGGGCAGGGAGGGTGCATAATGGGACCCTACCTCTGCTGCCTCTATCCATTTTCATGTGAATCGCATACAGTTTTAGCCAGCTCATTTATTGTCCCAAGTTCTCATTCGCACACACATCTAATATATATGACTCAAATTAATCAATGCTTTTGGAGTTTCTTGTAAGCCTTTGTTTTGTGGGAATCAAAGTTGTTAAGTGTGTGTTTGGTTGGGATAGATATACATATGTATAAATTATAGTCATACATAAGAGCTATCATTGCATTGGTTTTGCTTGTGCTATAAACAACATATGTACATAGAAAGTTATCCATTTTGTTGCCTTACACTGATGAAATTAAACTTTATTTTACATGTAATGGAATGAACAAGGATGAATTGAATTGAACTGAAATCCACTCCTTAGCACTTAATTACAGAAGCTCTATGTATATCACATCAAGGAGCAATTCTCATAAAGGTAGCATCAATGTTTTGAGAAGAGTTGATACATGACAGGAACACATAGGCCTGACCCTGAGCACTTGACAAGCCATATTTCATTTCATAGAACTAATGAGGAGATTCCAAGCTGGAAAGAGCCGGGTTTGGCGGATCCTGTCCTTTGAGAGAAGCCAGAGACACACATGGAGATGGGGTTGTAGCATTGCATGTCTGAAGCTTTCTAGTCCTAAATTCAAATTCTGAATGTCTTAAAAAATCTCATCTAGTTTTCTTTTGAAGATTAACAAGGACATTAAATGAAAAGAACTACACTCATAAATGAAGAGAAAGGAATATATTGGGGAAAATTTACTTCAAGTAGTACATCTAAATGTCCCCATCTCACTATTCATCTTGCCCCTTCTAATATTGATTTTTACCAAATCACTCACTACTATCCTTAAAGAGAAACGAAGACGTTTGAAATGAAAATGGTAATAATATCATAGAGATTAATGTTCAAAAATTTTAAGAAGAAAAGGAGGAAAAAAAACTAGTTATTATAAATCCCAACACAATGATAATGTTGAAGAAGCCTATTGGCTTCCCTGAGACCACTGAAGTAAGCTCCATGAGTTGTGGAATAATGAGTTCTGTGAGTTGCTTCCCCTGCAAACAAAATTTGAAGTGGAGATGTAGCACAAGGCTGACAACTGCTATCTTTTGGCAATGGCTCGGCCATTGCATCTAAATCATCACCACTTGACCCTACTGCAACATAACTGTATGAGCCTAAAAACAAGGGATCAGTTCCCCATTTGCTCCTTAAGACTTTACTGAACTTCACCTCATTTTGGTGAGATTTCTCCTCAGAATTCACATTCCCATTGCACAATTTATGTGAACTGGAACCCTTTTGCCACTGAGAATGCTGTAGAAAGCACGAGACTGTGGATGAAACTCCATTTATGATCTCCTCATCTTTGAGTGACTCAAGTGCTAGTGCTTCTTCCCCCACAAACCAAGACAAGAGGACACTAGAATTGTTGTAGATTGGGAAAAGGGTGGCTGTCCTCCTCATCCACCAGGGTATTTTCTTGTGCCTCGTTTCAGATTGAGGTGAATGGAAAACCATTTGCAGGAAAGGGAACCCCTTGTTGGAGTCTTCATTTACATGTTCATGTTGATATTCATGTTTCCCTCCTCCATGTTTTGGACTCAATTGCATAAACAACTTGTTAACAACCCCAAAACCAAGCCTTGAAATTGCCTCAGTTTTGGAAGGGGGAAGAGGAGGACAGAACATACCTGAATCATCACGAATAGCAGATTTTAACACTCCCAGTGAAACTGTGACAATGACATGATCAGCTGACATAACGGAGCCATCACAAAAATGCAGCTTCACAGGCCTAGAAGAACAACAGCCATTTTCCACACCCTTCTTCTCATCAGGCTGCCACTCAATCCTTGTGACTTTTCTACCTAACTGAATCAAACCAGGTGGCAAAACAGAAGCCAAGGACTCAATTATGCTCAAGTACCCTTTAGCAATTGTGATTTCTTCACCTGGGAACATTCTGTACTCACTTTCAGCACTATAATCCAGTGTGAAGAGGTCATCAGCTGATGTATAGGTCCTCTGGTTGTTCTCATGCATTGCAAATATTGCTTCCTCAAGTAACTTCCTGGTCCAGTCCCCACACCCTTTGACCTCCTCTTGCTCCTTTGAAATCTGGTAAGCCTCCAGGCCTTGTCTCAGAAAAGAGCCAATACTAAGGCTGTTTCCAGACCTGTTGGAAGCAACCTTAGCAGCCAAAGCAGCCAGCTTGTGATAACTTTCAAGCTCACCCTTTGCAGTGGCTTCATTGAGCTTCCCTTGAGAATATTCCATGAGGTTGTTGAAGAGCTTTGTAATGGGGTCAACAATGGAAGGGTGGAGACAGAAGCCACCTTCAGCAATGGTGATGGCCTCATCAGTGTTCCCATCCATGCACTCCCAGGGTTGGTCAGAGCGCAGTGAGTGGATTTCTTGAGCAATTTTGTGAATTGGACTGCCTCCAATTCCATGGATCCATGTAGCACCCATCTCAATACGGTCACCACCAAACTCTGAGGTGTTGATTCTGCCACCAATCCTGGTTCCACCCTCCACAACACACAGCTCAAACAAGTCCTTTGAGGCAGTGGCAGTGTAGAGCTTGTTGGCAGCTGTGAGGCCTGCCATTCCTGCTCCAATTATCACTATCCGTGGCTTCTTCACCACCATTGTTACTCCTCACAAGATTAGAAGATAGACTCTTTGGCAACAGGCAAAGGAAAACAACAAAAGTAATCACACACACGGGGAGAAATAAACAAGACACAGAGTGGTACAACAACAACAACAACACAAGTGGTGTGAACTGTGAAGGTGAGATTTGAGTTACTGACAATCAATTTATAACTGGCCTCTCTGCTTCCTCACTGAATGCCCTTTTTCTTGCACTTTTTTTATGAGGGGTGCACTCATGCCAATCACTAACTCGCTAGTGTAAATAAATAATTGTTATCACAATAATACTACTACTAAATATCCCAGAGAAATAGAAATAGTAAATGTAAAAAATCTTCTGCTCTTTTCATGCTGAGATAATGTATGCAACCCAGTTTTAAAATTCACCCAATGCCCCACCCAATCTCAATCACACCACAATAATTTTCTACACTATCAGATTGTGATAAAATTACAACTAGACTGCCATAACACTTATGGATTACATTATCTGAAGTAGTAGTAGTGACATCCTTTTAGTTTTTCACGTTGTTGTTGTAGTTTTGTTTAGTACTCTTTACTAATTACTAATCCCTCCTAATAAAGACAGGGGTCTACTTTTCCTTTAGCTAGAAAGCACACACACAAACACTAGAACAGCAACTACTACTAGAATTACAAGCAAATTGAATGTGTTACTTAAAAATTGATATTGGCATGGGTAGGTGTGTCCCACAGCCATAAATGCCCACGAGTGAGTAATAATTCAGAGACAGTCACTGAGCACTGAGCTATAAGACTAATGTCTATGACTACAACCTATGCTAGGGTTTACCAGAGGGGGGAAAATCAAAGGAAATTACAACACAACATTACATGATGTGAAAGAAATGAAAAACAATTATGTGAAAATAACAATAAAGAAAAAAAAGAAAAAAAGTTGATAGTGCCCTTCACCAACCTCACATGTAAATAGAGTTAGGGACGGCCCACCAACTGATCAAGTCAATGGTCCTGATCAACCGATGGACTGTCCTTGGATGAGTCCTAAGGAGGACACCCTACACACAATTCCAACAATTATAATCAAATTGCTGCACCCTCTCCTTCCATCACTCACTGTATTATTCTTTTCCTTCTTCTTTACACTAGCCCTCTTCTCTTCTTCCCATTATTTTTCACTCCCTCAAAGGTTTCAACAAATTTGACAGTTTTACATTAATAATAATGCAGGAACATTACACAATCAGTAGACAGTTTTATCAAGGTCATTAGTGTATATGACTCATGTGTGACAGTAAATATGGGCACATCAATCACATTTATTCATAGTTTTCTGAGATATCAAATGAAATTGCCATGATCCAACATTGGAATGAACTACTTTCACAATGTCTTTAAATAATTGAAGAAACATATAAAGCAGTTTATTAAGTTATACAACAATCATCTTAAAATTATACCAACCATGATTGAAAAATAGAGTAAAATTCACTACATCACTGTTAAACTCTATGATTTACACATCAAGCTGTGTTCTAAAAACACTTCTCCAACAAAATTCATTTTTAAGAATATTTAGTGAGAGACAAGAACTGAAGTAGAAGTGTTTATTTAATTGTATGGTGCATAATGTAAGAATATGAGATTATTTCAAAGTTCGTAAGCAGATAGAACACTTTAAACCAAAAAACAATTTGAATAATAATTGTACGGTCCAAGAAAAACTTAAAATATTGAATTAAGAGATAGATAGATACTGAAGGAGATAAATATCTAAGCAAAGCAAAGGAAAGAAGCATCTTTGATATTTGTGGTCAACGGTTTGCAGACTTTATAATATAATTGCTATGAATGAAGTGAGATAAAGCAGCACAGAACTGAGCACAGTGCATGAATCTTGGTAAACGGTGATGGGTGCACAACGTCAACATGATAATAGTTACCTATTATTTTTTTTTAATTAATTGATGTACCATTCATTTTTATAAATTATAGTCCTTGAATACTTTAATGAATAAAAATTTTAACTTTTTTTTTCCTAAAAGAAGGTAACTTGAATATTTTTTTATGCTGTCTTGTCTTACTCTTCTTTTTATTTAAATATGCAAATTTTGATTAAATTTTCATATATTTTTAAATGTTAAAGACTAATAAATGGATATGTTATTTTAGACTTTAACATCATAAAATTATCCTATTATATATTTTTTATTTCGATTATTAAAACAATTGTATTGATATCAATTCCACGTTCCACCCTTAAACTTTAAACTGTTTAATACCATTCCAATTTTAAAAACATTGTTAGATAGTAATTCGCCATAAGAATATTAATAGTTGAAGAAAAGTACATCTATCCATTTCAATGTCACATCTTTTAATCGACATTTATATGTATCTCAATATTAAACTTTGAGATGATTAAATCTAAAAAACAATAAACAGTATAATGTTCTTGTATAACATATTATTACCATAAACCTGACCTAGTCATATTCATGTTCATATTGATGTTGGATGGTAGTCCTAGTACATTCTGAAACATGGCATGAAGCAAAGGCAACTACGTACCTAAACATTTTCTCTAGATCTTCATAAAAGATAGTGCAGATACGTTAGTATCATAGATTGATTAGAGAGGGAAGATAGGACACTACCCCACTCTTTCTCTCCCTTGGTACAACCTAATTTAAGACACTGTCCTACTTAGGAGCAACTCATCCAACCATATCAAATGAAATCATAATTAATCATATATGGACAAATCATCAACAAATCAATAACCTTTCTTCATTGTTCACACTAATTCTTAATTATTGGATCAGATCACTTTTTCTTAATCACACATTATGCACAATTATCAAAGCCTAATTGCTCACAAGTCAAAACCCTTATATTGTTTACTCCGCAAATTTTCCCTGCATTGGAGCTTGAATCCAAAGGGTCCTTACTACATTTTTTATCTAAGAAAAAGTACCACAGTTACAGGGTATCACGTGGCTGCTGAAGATTACTTGCTAGTAGAGAACAAAATGGATTCTTTGTGGAACAGATTAATTGTGTTTTGGAAAGTTAGTGAATTTGTTTACTTGATTGTGAGGAATGCTCAAAAGTGAAAGTGAAAAGGTTTTATTCTCTTCAACTAAACTTTATAAAAAACTTCTATTTTCATGTTAGTTTTTAAAGAATGTAGAAACGTTTCTGAGATTAAGTGGTACCTTAATCAGACTGGACCCATTAGAGTGAGGCTGCTATAATTTAACCAATATGCATTTATGTTAAATATTTGAAGTGAAAAAAATAATTACGGAATTAAAAGAGGAATAGAATCATGTGGGCATTGGTGAATTTCAGGCATCAGAAACTCAAAACAGGTAAATATTTGACTTTCAAAGAATGAATTTCCACCCTGAAAAGTGATTTTTTTTTTTAACAGCACCCTGAAAAGTGATGGGTACTGTTTAGGAAAATAAAGTTTTTTTTTTCATTTGAAATTTTTTTTTAAATGTATTATTTATGTAAAAGTTTGACATCAAATATGTTATAAAACAAATATTTTTGACCTGAATATTTACAATTGTTGGGTGGTTTTACTTTTGATTAGTAAGAGACAGATGATTGAGACCCATAATTTGACAAGGAGGGATTCATCTGAGAATGATTGTGTTGGAATGGGTACAAAGTGGTAAAGGATTGGAATCATACCTCAATTGTTGCTGGGTTTCACTGTACTCTCCCTTACATCACCAAAAATCACTTTACAGTGAAATCCAAAACAGATGCCATAAGCAACTTACCAATTCCCCATCCTTATCTTTATGCATTTTCACTTATACCTCACTTTTTTTCCTAACTAGGCAAATTAGTCATAACATAGAATAACCACACTTTGGAGATTTTATTAAATTATGGTGTGGAAGAAGGACAATTCTTATATGATGACTTTTGTAAGATTGAGTTACATTTACTTAACTTTTTGCAAAAGTGGTATTGATGTTTAGTATGTAGTATTGATGTTTTTATGTTTTTTTTATTCAAGATTTATATGCGGAAAAATAAAAATGATGTATGGTACATATGAGTTTGACTTTATGGGAATATTGTTTAGTAATTTTGTGACTATGCACATATATTTAAGAGAGAAAATGATTAATAAATGATGCAATGAAAGGTGGGGGTTAAAATAAAAATGAAAAGCAAAGTACTTGGCTGAAAACAGTCATGGTGATGGAAGAGTGATGTGAGGTTTTGGCGTGTAGAGAGAAGTTAACCGTAGGCATAGGATTCTTGAGCCTCAAACTTGCTTTCTCCCTTGGAGCTGCTTTTGGAGTTTAGTGGATATTTCTAAGTGTTGTTGCTTGGCCTTTTGTGCCATATCTAGAGAGAAAAAAAAATAAAAATCAAGCTAAGGTTACTTACTCCTAATTTGCTAAGTAACTGTTGACATAGAGTGGTCTCAGGATTCTTTCTTGTTCTGTGGTATGTTGCTAATAATGCTTCCACACTACTTCATGATTATTACTTTACCATCAATTTGTGTGGATGGTTATGTGATATTGTATTTCCTTGCAAAGAGGAGAGGACCAAATGAACAACGACATATGGTACTTACCAATTTGATTCTTTCCATTAATATTGTCAACTCTCAAGTGTACATCCATAAATTGTCAAGGGTATAAAGAGTACACTAGCTTTACCATTCAATTATTAAGCTATTTCCTGGTTGAGTCACTAACGATTTAAACATATTCATAAAAATAATTTTTATGTTGTTTTATAACTTTCATTTTTAAATATGTTTTAAATCTTTAAAAAATATAATTTTATTTAATTTAATTATTGAAAAATATTAAATTTAGATTTAAGTAATGCAGCTTATCATTCAAGTGACAAATTAATTTTTGTATGTTAGGATTAACAACAACACACAACCCTTAAGCTCAAGAATAAATGTATATAAGATATGAACATATTGATTGAGAAATGAGCCCAACATATAATAAAATGATACCACTTTTAATCCAAACCAAAACCTTAAGGAAGTAGGTTTATGGATCTTTTTTTTTTATATATTGTTTAACTTAATCATTTCTACTCAATGTTAGACTTAGACTCACACTTAGATATCTAACAAAAGTATATAAACTTAAATATATATATTTGATGATAGTTTATTGGAATACATCCTTTTATGCTTTAGTGCAAGCATAGAGTCTAAAACTAAGGTTAGTGTTAATAAAAAAAAATTGTTGATGAGTGTTTCAATGGTTTGGTTGTTTGTTGCATTATTTGTATTGGAACAAAGTGCTTAAATATATAAGTTTTTGTGTGAATGCTCTTTAACAAAACAAACTTATTAATCATTAATTTTATCAACCAAACATAAAACTAAGTTGCTTGAGCAATGAGAACTAGTGGTAATGCTCTTTCTTCACTATTAGTTGAGTTCTCAAATGTTGGTTATCTCATAAGAATGAGGAAATAAGCCAAACAACATAAAGAAATGACACCACCTTCAATCTAAAAACCTTAAGACATTAGATTTATGGGTATTCTTTCTTATATATTGCTCCATTCATTTCTACCTAATATGAGACTTAGACTTACACTTAGATACCCAATATTTTATATGTATTTTTTAAGTAATTAGTTGTGTGTGTGTTTGTATTATTTATGATATATATGATATATGAACGTATATGATGAGATAATTTGGTTTGATGGTTTGGACGATATCTTAGTCATTTGTGATCATGGTATTAAATATGTAAATTTACTAAGCAAAATAATATATTATAGTTTTAATGATAGTATAAATAATATAAACTAAAATATTATATGATGTAAATTTGAAAGAATTTCTTATATCATAACTTTTAATGATGAGTGCAATTAAATGACTCTTGATGTAAATGACTCTTGATGTAAGAAGTTGAAATAACTTTTAATGGTAAGTGTAATTAAATGATTCTTGATGTCTTGATGTAAGAAGTTGAAATTAGTTTTATCAACATATTTCTAATAAGAAAGAGACTAAATCAATTCCCTTCTTTTAAGTGTAATGAGTTTTTTTTTAAGACATGAGTAATGTTATTCATCTTACCATAGCAAATTATTCTAATACTATAAGAGATAAAATTGAAATTTTTTGTTTTCTTATATAATATCAAATTTAATTTGTGTTTGTTATTAGTTATTCTAAGGTTATTAGCTATTTTAAGGTTATATTCTCATCTTCACTTTTTGGATTGAGAATATATGATAATATAAATGGCAATGTGATGGATATATTTTATATCTTGATTGATATACCTTATTATTTTTTATTTACTTTTATATTTATTGAATTGAAATTCTATGTAATCATATATGGTATGTAAATAAATTCCATTTTATATCTTGGTTTGTTCAATTTTTTTTTAATTTGATAGTTAAAATTAATAAAATTTATACATATAAATTATTGGATTGAGCATAACCTTATTTAGTTCCTTCTCTCTCACACATACATTTAATGATTTTGTATACTGATTATTATTTTGAAGAAAAGTCTACATTTTTCTTTGTTTTTATTGATAATTTTACATTGGTCTTCATCAGAGTTTATTGGAACTTTTTGGAACTTGTCGTTTTCTTTATTCTTCATTCCTATCTTTGAGGGGAAGTAGATATATTATCATCATTCAAATTCCATAAAAGGGAAACTCTAAAAATTCAAAACATTTCATTGCATCATTATTCTATCTAGAAAATTCATAATAGCAAGTTTTAACATTATACATCAATCTAACACTTCAAAAACAATAAATTTATATAGGCTTGTCAGACATGTGATTCACATTTAATTCGTTCTTTATTAATTTAAGATTTTATAATAAGTGTAAATAATATTATGTATGTTTCAGTAATATAGAGTTAATGATAATATTTTATCAGTTTAAAATCTTCTATTTAATAAGAGTTGAACAAAAGAATTAGTCAAACACTTTCAATTTAGAATTTGGTTCTATTTCCCTGAAACTCAAGATATATTTTTGTTTACCAAATAATTTCTATAAATATCATTTCATGTATTTTTTCTTATAAATTTTTTAAAATATGTGCAACGGCAACAATAAATTAAAATGAAATGCTGAAGCATCATATATCAGCTATAAATGTATACAATTTAATGATGTGAAAAGGCATATGATCCCTACTACATCATCACAATCATCTTATATAATACCAACATATCATCGTTAACGAATGCTAATTAATAATAATTGAAATAATATTATATGTTTATATGAATTAAAAATTGTGCAAAAACAAATTATATTTTATTCAAATTTTAAATTTTAGATATTTGGAAGCTTAAAATAAATGCTCTAATAGTTAGGATTATAT